>Ga0180007_10000189_pt1 | contig 114337 bp, 102 predicted proteins | sample MM_PC_MetaG_FD_121122 | JGI IMG/M metagenome (GOLD analysis project Ga0180007, IMG submission 121122) | Groundwater microbial communities from the Aspo Hard Rock Laboratory (HRL) deep subsurface site, Sweden - MM_PC_MetaG | ecosystem: Environmental > Aquatic > Deep subsurface > Groundwater... | reverse complement strand
TAGTAAATCACTGCATCCGCCTGATACTCATAATCACAGAAAAACCAGATACAATCATCCTCGCTGCCCTGATACTCATAATCAGCCACCCAGACAGAAGCATCGGCCTGATACTCGTAATCAGCAACCCAGACATTCAGGTCTGCCTGATACTCATACTCGGCAACATAGACAGAGCCGGCTTCAGAGGTTCCGGCGTAAAGGATACACGCAATGAGCACCAAAGAAAACTTCAGCATCTTTCACCTCCGTATGCAGCATGATAACTCTCTTCATCACAGTGCACAATACTCGGAATTATAACGGACATTGCGGGATAGGAAGAAGTAGCTCACTCGTTTTCTACAGGCGGAACACGATTGTATATGACATTGCCGGGCTGGAGCATACATTTGCACTTGCCGCAAAGACTCGTATCAGGCCAGGTGAGATATCGGAGCATGGGTCAAGGAATGATTCCTTGTTTATGAAGCCGACTCATTTTAGAATTCAGTCTGACAATTTTGCACACAATTGAAAGGAGTACAATGAAATTCATATTGCTGTCAGCCTTGCTTTTCACCGCAGTAGCCGCCGCGGAATGGATTGATTTTGGCGTAGATGGTTTTCTCGCAGCGGAGCTAACCGTGATTGAGGCAACTCCCAGCGAAATTCTTGTTGAAATAGTCGTTCCCGGTATGGAAGTTAATCGAATAGTCAACGACGGAACAGTATACCATGAACTCTCAATACCTGGCATGATACCCAACTCAGCCGGTGAGGGGCACCCATCCATTCCTTCAATGTCATTTCTTGCGGCAGTCTCTGACGCGGGCGTTTCCACAATTACGATAGAGCATGCTGCCTGGATTGAGCTTGGGCTTTACAACCCTTCACCACTGCAACCCATCCCATCTGATAATTCTTATGAAGCCATACCTTTTACAGTTGTTCCATCGTCTTATGTCGGCATACACCCCTTGCAGCAGACTTCCTGGGTCAGCGATGGAGTTCTTCGCGGAGTCGATGTTGGTAGAATAAATATCTCGCCTTTACGATGGGATGCAGAAAACGGAATGCTTTACGCTGCACCAAGAATGCTGGTCAGAATTGGGCTCGGGGGCTCAATCTCCATCGAGCAGCGCCTTCACAGCAGATTCTGGGACTCCACATTCAGAAAGTATCTTGTTAATGCTGATGTTCTGGGCTCACCTGTGAGGACGGTCTCCAGTGCAGACAATCACCCGGTGAAAGCAGACAACCGCAGAGAGGCAGATGATATCACCGCAGCAGACTTCCTCATCCTGGCAGGTGATGACTTTGTAGATACGATGATGGATGCATTTATCGCACAGAAAACAGAGCAGGGTTTCCTGACTGCGCTGGTTGCTGCGGGTTCCTGGTCTCAGGTTGAGATAAAAGACTACGTGCAGAATGCCTATGACAACTGGACCATACCACCAAGCTTTGTTCTCTTTGTCGGGGATTCAGGTGATCTGGTTCCATACACCATGAACTCCATGAGCGGAGACAACAGATACTGTTGTGTTGACGGTTCTGATTACATGGCAGACATTTACAATGGTAGATTTGTCACGGGAACAAACAATTATCCTGCGGTTGAGGAAAAAATTCTCAGGTGGGAATTCGATCCGTTAATGGACAGCAGTTTTTGGAACAGCGGTCTGTGTACCGGATTGCTTCAGGCAAACGGAGGCACTGTAGCAACTAGATGGTTCCTGTTCACCTGCGAAACAGTACGGGATACATACCAGAACATCTACGGGAAATCTTTTGCCAGAGAGTATGTGAATGACACCTCGCAGCCTCCGCCTTACTATTACCGGAATGATCTGCCAAGCGCCGGTCAGCAGATTCCACTGGATATCGTCTGGGACGGAAATGCGGCGGGAATCCTTGAAAGCATGAATCAGGGTGTTTTCATTGTTCAGCACCGTGACCATGGTGAAGTAACAGGATGGTCAGATCCTTCATTCCACACCTCTGATCTTTCAAATCTGGATAACGAAGAAAAAACCCCGATGGTGATGAGTATGAACTGTCTTACCGGCCAGTTTACAAGCAACTGCTTTTCAGAAAATCTTTTCGCCCGGCAGGGCGGAGCGGTGGCAGTAATAGCTGCAGTAGAGGTAAGCTACAGTTATTTCAATGACTACTTCTGTTATGGCATATACAAGAGTTTTAACGACGAGTACACAAGTCCTCCTTTCAGCTATACAGAACCCGGAGGAGGTTACCTGGGCGGGCAAGCCCTGATCAACGGAAAACTGGAAATGCAGGCTGCTGCTCCCTATAACCCCTATGGCAGCTGGGAGAGCTATGCTGAAGACGAGTGGGATCTTTTTCAGTGGTTTGGCGATCCTACAATGGACATGAGAACCGATCTGCCTCACACAATCACAGTAGATCACACCTACTATCTTCCTTCCGGTTCTACCAGTGCGTTTTTTAACATTTCAGATGCCTACGGACCGGTTGAGGGAGCGATGGTCTGCGTGATGCATGACAGTGGCCTCTGGGTATCGGGGGTTACTGACGGTTCAGGCTCGGTCTCACTTGGTTTTGAACCTTTGGGAGATCTCAACGACATAACATTCATGGTAACTGCACACAATGCGCTTCCCTGCGAGGGTTTAATTAATGGCGTAGGCATAGGGGAACTGACCTCAGGAATTATCACCGCTTCAGCAGGGAGACCATATCCTAACCCGGCCTCGTCTTCAATCTACTTCCCGGTTACTTTGAATGGCGCAGGTATCGTAAACATTACGCTTTTTGATATTGCGGGAAGAACCTTAAATGCAGTTGCTTACGGAGAATTGAACGCCGGCACGCACATTCTGGAATGGGATGTAACAGAAACTCCGCAGGGAATCTACATGGCACGAATAACAGACGGGCAAGGGTCTGTTTCCAGCCACAGAATTGTTGTTGCCAAGTAATCCGCCTGCTTGAACAGCTGGTAGGGGGGCAGCAGTGCTGCCCCCTTTGCCGCTCAGCGGGAAAGCTTGAATTTTCTGAACTTCTCGATATCGGTCTGTATCATTTTCATGCAGATGGATACAACGAATGCGTCATCCACCATGCCCAGAACCGGAATAACATCCGGTATGATGTCTGCAGGGTTGAAAACATAGAGCAGAGCAAAAACGGCAGAGGAAACAACCCACCATGGAATACTGCGGTATTCACCTGCTCTGTAGGCTTTTGTCATTTCAATGAGAACTCGCCCGTCGTCAAGCAGATTGCGAAGAGGACCTCTGGCGAATTTTTCGAGAATGGAGGTTGTTCTGCCAAGCATGAAATCCAGGTCTGCGTCCTCCACAGAAGATGCACCGTTCCTCACAAATTCCTTATCAATTTTAGATGGGCCGTGAGGAGTTTCCGACTGTTTCATGATTCCTCCCTTTTCAGTATCTGTATGTGTAATGCAATTCAAGTGAAGGATCCTGATTCCCGGTGAGGGTGCTTTTTGTACTGCCCTCGAGGAAGAAATCTCTGTTGAAGAAGTACTGGGCTCTTATCGTACCCGCATCGGACGAAAAAACATCGCTTGAGAAACTGAGAAACAGATCGGGAAGAACATACTTGCCTGCGTTTACAACAAGAGATGTTGAATCTGAAGAAAAGTCGGGGGTGAACTGAAGCGCATCCAGACCAACATCATCTCTGATACTTCGCGCAAGCCACTGTCCCAGATAATTTCCGGCCACATTGCCCAGAGCGCTGCTGTCAAACTGCTGCAATTCTCCATAAGTCATGCCTGCTGTGAGCAGAGAAACAATGTCCTGATCGGACATGGCACCGGAGGGACCTGTTCCGGAGAGGGTAATGTCCGGCTTTTCAGGATCTCCGGTTACGGTTACTGTTATGGTGTACTCTGCTCCGCTTGCCGTACTCCTGATTCTGCTTTCTGCCTGAATATTCAATTCAACCCCGAGCGGAGTGGTCTGAAGTATTCTTATCTCTCCCTGAGTGATCAGAAACTCTCTTCCTACCAGATACACCGAGCCGCGAACAGCCCTTACATCTCCCCCAAGTACCAGTTGTCCCCTCACTGTGGATAAATCGATGGCGGTAGACAGCTCTACATTGGCGTAGCTGGTTCTGAACCATATACCCCGGTCTCCGGATATCCTGATGCTGATATCCAGAGGAAGCTCGCTTTGACGGGATTCTCTGCCCCCGGACCCGTCAAGAGCCCCTCCACCACCCATTGATATTGTCGCCTGATCAATATTTAATTTTCCCACCAGCCTGGGTCTTGCTTCGGGGTCAGTGCTGGCAGAATGAATTGATCCGGATATCTGCATCCATCCAACTCCCGAAAGCAGGGTTTCCCATTGATTGAAATCAGTCTGGAAGCTGTATCCCCTGAGTATTAGAGGCAGTGAACCTTCGCTGAGAGGAAGGTTTTCCTCTACATTGAGCAGCAAAATGCTCTGCAGACTCGCAGACTGCCCTTCGCCGGAGTTGAGTGTCATTCTTCCGTTATATGAGCCACCTGCCTGGGCGTCAGGGTAAGTCATATAGAGAGAAACTCCCGGGAATTCAATACCGGGGTTCGTGAGGTAAAGCCTGTCGAAATGGGCAGCAATACCTGCTGACAATACGGCAGAATCTCTCTGGTACTCAACCCGGGCACTGACACTGGCGCCGCTGGTTTTAAACGGCATAGGCAGCACATAAAAAAGCTCATCGCCAATACCAGTGAGTTCAGCCTCCAGCCATGCAATATCGCCGAGTTCTACTTCCAATTGACGGTTTTCATCCCATATACGGTCAAGCGCTATTCTGAAACCGGATCTTACTCCGGCTGTCCATGTCCAGATGCCGTCTACAACCAGTGAATCTTCAAGCGAGTGAAGGCTAATGGTCAAGCTGTCTGACTGTTCCCACTCGTCATACGTGGGATGCTGAATACTGGCTGACAGTTCAGTGTGCAGATCATCCATGCTTCCCCCTGCAAAAAATTCGGCTCCGAGTATGCCCGAAACCGGAACACTCAGGCCAAGCATGGAAGTGACAAAAGCCAGATCCACGCCTGAAAGGTCTGCGGATAGGCTCAGGGAATCACCCCGGAGCCACCCGTCGGCAGTGATTTCACCCGAGGGAAGGTCAAGCCATAAAGTGTCTAGAGACATGCCTGCACTGTCGGAAACGAATTCCAGATCTCCACGCGAAATCAGGCGAAGCTTTCCCGCTCTTGTAAGAGCAATACCGTCCATAGAGAAGGAGAGGCTGTCTGCCCCATACCCGAATTCCCCGGAAAGAACAAGGGCAAGATCGCCTGGTGCACCAACGCACAGGCTGTCTATTCGAACAGAACCCGGTTCAGCCAGAAACACGGCCGACAAAGAGTACGGAGCGCCTGAAATAAGAATAGTGTCTGCGCTGAGCTCACCCAGCCCGGTCACACCCTGTCTGTTCATAAGCGCTTGACCGGAAAAGCTTAGTGCAGAGGCACTTACATTCTCATAGCACAAGTGGTCAAGGCCAGCTGTACCAGACCCTTCGAAATCGGCGGGTGTTCCCGAAACATCGATTTCAGCAGACAACCCTGCAGCAGTTACTGTTGTTGAATCTGTAACAGAAATAGAGTCTGCTTTCAAATCACCGCTGATCCTCATGTCAGACGGTCCGCCTGCAAGGTCGCCTGAAAAAATTGCGTTCCTGATACTTAAAGTTCTGTCGGAGTATGATTCAAGCCCAATATCCCCCCTTGCTGTAACAGACTGAATTCCCCCTTCCGGGGATAGAACAGCACTTATACCGCCCGTATAGGAAGCATTGCTTAATCTCATGCTGCCGTCGGAGAAAGAGCCTAAACCGGCCTTACCGTTCACGGTGAATGCTGAGAGGTTTCCTTCTGCGGAAATATCGGCGGTAAACCCACGGGCAAAAGACAGAACAGGGTCAGTAAAAGCTTCAAAAACCCCACAGTCTGCTGCCGACGCTTTCAGGCTTGCTCTCCAGGCCACAGGAATAAAATCCAGACCCAGTGAGGCTGAGAATTCGGAATACACACTTCCTCCTTCAAAATCTGCCTGAAGAGTACCCTGAAGTTCTCTCTGATCCACCAGGCAATCCAGCATCAACGCAGATACGGAATAGCCGTTAACCCTGCACTGCTGAAAATCTCCCCGGATGCTTCCATTGTTGAAAACGCCGGCAGATCCTGAGCCGGTTGCGCTGAAACCTCCGGAAATGTCACTGGATGGAAGACTCGGGAAGTACGTGGAAACATCAACACCCATGAGTGAACTGCTCACTGACCCCTGCCAGGCCAGAGATGCAAATTCAATATCTCCGGCCGCTTCCAGCGAAACACCTCCAAATCCGATGGAAAACCCCCGCAGGGAACACTGTTCTCTGGTGGCAATCAGGGTGTCTACAGTCAGACCGATGGGCAGGCCGTTGTAAACGAGGCATCCCTGATACAGGCTGACAGAAACAAGAGGATGCTGAATAGAACCGGTGCCAGTACCTGAAATCAACCCTGTGGCAAAGGGAGCATCCTGAATGAACGCTGTCGAGACCGACCCGCTGAAGTTGAAAGCAAAAGTGCTGTCGGAGTTCAGTTGACCTGAAAGCTGAAGGGAACCCGGAGGACACTGAACATCGAAATTTTCGAGAATAGTGCAAACAGAGTCAACGAGCAGCGTACCGGATCCGCTGATCATGCCGAACAAAGGTATGTAGGAAGAGGCTGCCCTGACATTCAGTTCAATGTTCTCTATATCGACTATTTCCGCATCCAGTGACATGCTGTCAACAAGAACAAGCCCGTATGGATCGACGACTCTGCCGTATGGAATCTGTACTGCGTCAGCCCTTGTAACCATCCCTGACATGGTTCCGGTAAAGATAGGAGCCAGAGAGGAGTCGGGCGGTTCACTGGAGGGAAGAGGGGTTCGGATCACAAGGCTGTCGGCTGTAACACTGTGAACCGAGTGCCTGAAAAGGTATTCCCATACGCTTCCTTTAACATCGGCACCGTAAACAGCAACCCGAAGCCCTCGGTCATTGGTTACAACTACAGAGTCGGCCCTTGTTGATGTGAACAGGTCGGATGACCCCCCGTAAACGTGAACAGCTGAGTCTTGCTCCGAGGTAATTCTGAGAACAAGAAAGTGTATGAAACCACCGAGTGCGCCGGAGGAAAGAAGAATATAGAAAACAGCAATCATAGCTGATACCAGGCTCAGCCCTGACACAAGACAGCCCCGAGCTTTTTTAGAAGGCTTGGCCGATGGCAAAGTAAACCTTTCCTCTTCTGAGTGAGTTTTCCCAGGTTGGTGCAAACCCGTAGTCAAGTCGAAGTGGCCCGATTGGGGTGTTGTAACGAATTCCAAAACCGGTTCCAAGACCTGCTGTTCCAGATGAAATCTGCTGTACTTCAGTCCAGATTCCGCCCCCGTCACAAAAAATCACAGCTCCCAGATTTCCCAGAACTGAAAACCTGGCTTCTATATTGCCAAGGGTCATTACATTACCACCAAGGGGGTTCCCGTCGGGGTCTTCAGGGCCCAGGGTTTGGAAATCATAACCCCGGACAGTTGTTCCTCCACCCAGATACAGTCTGTTTTTTGGAGGAACACTTGTATTTCCGGAGTATCCCAGAGCTACACTTCCGGCAGCCCTGCCGGCAAGCACTATCCTGTTTGACAGGGGGAAAAAGAGCCTGTACTCACCACTGACCGTGTATATGTCAAGGCTCCCCCCGGCCAGTCCGCCGGAAACACTGCCCGCAATCTTGAACCAGCTTCCTCTTTCAGGATTAATAAGCGGGGTTCTTGTGTCTCTGGTGAATCCTGTGCTTATTGTTGCGGTCGTTATCCAGTCTTGAACTACTTCTGTGGAATCTTCCAGCGTAGAAATATATCTGAGTCGTTCAATTCGATAGCCGCCGGTGTAACGCCATATATCAAGAAACTTTCTCGAAAGACCCAACTCTGCTCCATAACTTCTTTCTTCCTGGTGAGTTCTCTGAAGATAGTAGTAGTCGACAAGGAGCTGAGCGCTCCATCTTGTAGAAAGAAACCATGGCTCCCCATAGATTATCTGAGGCTCGAATTCGTTACCGGAATTGTTGCCGGCGATGTAGCGAGTGTATGTTCCGCCAAGTTTAAGTGTCTGGTTGTTGCCCATGATGTTTGGCTGAGTCCAGAAAATCGAGCCGAACACTGCTTCCGGTGAAATGTAACCGCTGGCAACTTCAATCTGAATGTAGTCTTGTTCGGTAACATTCACAACCGCGTCAATGGTATCTCGCCCGTCAGCAAGCCCGATGTAGTCAATCTGAACATTGCTGAAGAGCCCCAGCGAATAAAGAGCAGAAATGCCCTCCCGCATCTTGTCCATGTTAAGTGGATCGCCGGAAGAAATATCAAACTCACGGAGCACAACCTGATTCCGGATCTTGGCAAGACCAGTAACTCTGATGCTTCCCAGAAAACATCTTGCCCCCTGTGAGACAGTCACATGGATGTTTCGCCGGTTGTCTGCAGAATCGGAATCGAATGGTTCCATCTCAAGCTTTGCTTCTGCTCTCAGATAGCCCATCGAGGCATATCTGTTAAGCAGAATCATGGTTAACATGGTGGTGTCTGCAGGGCTTATCGGGGCATCAGGGGCAATCGGGCAAAGCTCAATGAATTCCGGAAGGGAGAAGGAGCTGTCTCCTGACAATACCAGGTCACCCCGAAGACTCTGCCTGCCGGGAATCACATTAACGGTGACTTCGTAGTTTTCCGACTCCCATCTGGGCCAGTCGATGTTTACCAGGCAATCGAGGTATCCCAGAGATCTCATGTTTGCGGCCACAGCATCTCTCACCTGATTGGCAGATACAAGAAAAATTGAAACGCCTTCGTGAAGCCCGCTTCCCCTGAGGAGCTGCTCTTCCGAAACCGGCAGATTGCCCGAAAAGGTGACCGTCTCTATAGTAGGCTCAGACAGTGCTTGAACTGCAGTGCATGAGAAGAGCAGTATCAGTATGGGCATGAAAATGTGTATTCTTCTAATCATAGTTTGCAAACCTAACACACGAAAAGGTGCGGAGACCACAGTGAAATCAAGACCTGTAATACTCATCGCAGGAGGAACCGACCCCAGTGGCGGTGCCGGTCTTGCTGCAGATATAAAGAGCTGCGCAGCTCTGGGGGGTCACGCCTGCATAGCGGTAACTGCACTCACCATACAGAACAGCGGGGGTGTGTCCTCATGGAAATCTGTACCACCGGAAACAATTGCCTCTCAGATGGAGACCACCTGCGATGACGGCCTGCCTCAAGGGGTAAAAACCGGCATGCTTGGAAGTGAAGGTGCAGTAAAAGCTGTTGCCCGGGTTATAAGGATGAGGCTTTCAGGAGTGCCATTTGTTCTCGATCCTGTGATGGTTGCAGGATCCGGCGATGGTCTTGCAGAGGAAAGTCTTGAAGAATCAATTACAGAATATCTGATTCCACTGGCAACTCTTGCAACACCAAATCTGGATGAAGCGGAAGCACTGACTGGAAGAACTGTAAGAGACAGAACCGCTATGGAGAGCGCTGCAAGGGAAATTCAGTCCAAAGGCGCTGTCAATGTTCTAGTGAAGGGCGGTCACCTTTCGGGAGACCCTGCCGACGTGCTTGTGACCCGCAGAGGAGTGACATGGTTCCCCGGAAGCAGAATTGTTCCCGGTAAAGTTCATGGCACCGGCTGCACTCTGGCTTCCTCATGTGCAACCCTGCTTGCGGCGGGCTACCCTGTAGAGAGGGCAGTAGACAGAGCGCTGACATATCTGAGGAGCACGATAGCCGCAAGCTTCCAGAGAGATCTGGGAACACTGCCGGGGCACTTTCCCGGCATGGGCCCTTTGCCCGGGGCGGAAGACGGCGGTGCATTTTACAAAACACCACGATTCTGTCCAGCCTGCTCCGGTGAACTGTTAAAGCTGTCTCCCCACCCTGTTTGCCGAAGGTGCGGATTGGTCTATTACAGAAATCCGCTTCCTGCTGTTATTCTTGTTCTTGAACAGAACGGGAAACTGCTTCTAGCCAGAAGAGCATTTCCGCCGGCCATGGGCGAACTGGGGTTTCCCGGCGGGTTTATAGACCTGGGAGAATCTCCAGAGGAAGCAGCCTCAAGAGAGCTTGAAGAGGAAACAAATCTTAAAGACGCCACATTTGAACTGACAGGTTCTGACAAAGACCACACCGATTACGGAAGTGTTGTATTGTACATATACAAAGTGACGAACTGGCAGGGAGAGCCCGTTCCTTCAGATGATGTTTCCGAGCTCAAGTGGATGTCGCCTGAGAATATTCCCCCGCTTGCATTCGCTGCACATGATAGATTGGTAAAAAAAATAATAGAAGGAAGGAGCAGATAATGGCAATAGTGGAGTGCGCATGGTGCCAGGGCACCGGTATCGACGGAGTCGGGGACTCTCCGTGTGATGTTTGCGGAGGAGACGGTCATTTGAATGCCCCTGAGCCGGCAACCCGCTGCGGCAGATGCAAAGGCAACGGCAGAATCTATAACGAGATTCTCGAGGAACACGGCCAGTGCGGAGGCTGCGACGGCTCAGGCTGGGCCAGGTAATCAGCTATACGGTCAACTCAGCTCATCAAGGGTCTTCTTCAGTGCCTCGGCATCATGAGTTCCGAAAACCCTTACATCGCGGTTGTGGGAAAGCAGACCCTGGAGAACTTTACCAGGCCCCACTTCCACGAATGTGTCGAAACCGTTTTCTATCATAAGACTCATCGAATCTGCCCAGAGAACAGGAGAAGTTACCTGCCTTACAAGAAGATTCCTGCTCTCTTCAACCCCGGTAATGTAATTTGCTGTTACATTTGCAATAACGGCAATACCCGGATCGAAGAAGGCTGCTTCTCTGACGGGTCTTTCAAGACCTCTTGCCGCATCTTCCATCAGGGGGCTGTGCCATGCTCCGGAGACCTGCAGGGCAATAACCCTTTTTGCACCGGCGTCTCTGCAGAGTCCGGCTGCATACTCCAGAGGAATTTTTGCACCGGAGATAACCACCTGCCCCTTTGAGTTCATGTTGGCAACTCCAACAGGTCCTCTGGCTTTCGCAATTCCAACCAGTTCAGTCACCTTTTCCAGATCCATTCCCAGAACGGCCATCATGCCTCCGGGATACATGTCGGCGCATTTCTGCATGAGTTCACCACGGATTCTGGTAAGTCTTACTGCGGTTTCAGGCATGAGAATTCCTGAAGCTACAAGCGCTGAATACTCTCCGAGACTGTGACCTGCGGTGCCCTCGGGTCTGATACCGGCAACCTGAAGTATTCTGAGTGTGGCAATACTGACCATGGTGATAGCGGGCTGCGCATAGTTAGTTTTTGTTAGCTTCTCTGCGGGTCCTTTGGCTATCGTTTCATTGAGGTCGTATAGCCCGCTGAACTCGTAAGACTTAGCCAGGAATTCAGCTGCTTCAGAAAACCCTGTGAGATGCTCCTGCATTCCCACAGCCTGTGACGCCTGTCCGGGGAACAGAAAGGCGATTCTTCCCATTATGGTTCCTCCTGTGCAAAATATTGTACTCTATTTATTTCAATAATCAAATCAAGATTTCTCTGCCAGCCCGGATCACTCTGCCAGGCCATGTCTGCCAGCTCCAGGGCTTCCTCATAACGGCTCTCATTATACAAGAGTTCGGCTGCAGTGGATAGAGTAACAGAGAGCCATCTTCTTCCCATTGCAGTAGCCGAAGGTTCGGAACGGAACAGTTCAGCCGCCTGTGGCAGCATGGTGTTCCAGTAGAGAACCTGACCGGTGTAAACAGGAGTCGTGCTGGTGTCTGAGTTCATGGAAAGGATCAGAGACATGTTCGCACCAATGGTGCTCTGCGGGTCGCCCTTTGACTTTCGCAGAAGAAACTGACAAAAAGCGCGATCGTCGGTATTGGATGTCAACGCGGATTCCATAACTGCAAGTAATTCATCACCGGCAAGAACTGGCTGAAGAAACTCAGGCTCATCCACACGAAATCCTGTTTCTGTAAGCTGCCGGGCAGCGCCACTATCGGCGAATATGGCAGAAACATCCAGCTGCAGAGGTTCTGCTGATCCGATAAGTATGACATGCCTTCCCCCGGCAGTATGCACGGCAGCATTGGGAAACACCCTGCACCACGTTGCAATTATCCTTTCGAATTCATCAACAGGGAGCCGATGCAACGGAACCCACTGAGCAGCAACTCCGCCGTTATTCAGTCTGGACAGCACAAGAGAATAGAATTCCTTCGTATATAGAAGCCAGCTTTCACTGGACCCGGGATGCGTCGCGTCACAAACAATCATATCAAATTTTCTTTCAGTCCCAAGAAGGAAATTTCTGCCGTCATCGCCCACCAGCTCAAATCGAGGATCAAGATCCGGTCTCTGGTTCTGCATCTGGAACTGAGTTGCTGCCCCGGCAACCTCAGGACATATCTCTACGCATACAAGGGTATCAACAGGATGGGTGAGAACGGCACCGCTTGTTATTCCTCCACCCAGAGCGACTGCCATCACTGATCTGGCTTCAGGGTTGTAGCCCCAGGGAAGATGTCCGAGAAGATAGAATGCCTCCAGGGAAGCCTGATCTACCGGAACTTCTTCCACACCGTTGATTCTGAGGCTTCTGTGGTGGTCCCATGACCTGCCGAATACCGCCACTGTTGCAGTTCTTCCTTCTTCGAAGTAAACAAGTTCCATTCCAGAAGGCGGTTTTGAGCCGGGGGCTCTTGCGCCCAGAACAAGAAGAACAGAGATAACTGCACCCACAGGAGAAATCAGGGAGAGCAAAAGCCTGCGGGATCGCCAGAAAACGAAGAAACCCAGAAGAGCATTCAGGCAGGCAAGAAGCAGCACTGACGGGGTAGCTCCCAGAAATCTGAAGAGAACCTGGGAAGCAAGTATCGGGCCTGCGGCGGCTCCAAGGCAGTTAGCCAGAGAGAGAATACCAACATCCTCACCTAGTCTGTGCTCTCTGGCTGCTGCTCTGACCATGATAGGGAATGTAACTCCCATGAGCGCCGTGGATGGAATCATGTAAAACATGGCGGCGATGATATCACCGGAAATCGATCCGGCCCACCCGCCAAATACGTTCAATTTTCCGGAAAGAGCGGTAAAGCTTCCAAGTGCCGTAAGAGGGATTACACTTGCGATTCCGAGAAGCACCTGAACCACTCCAAAGAAAACCAGGGGATCTCGCACCTTAACTGCTGCTTTTTTTCCGACAAAGCTTCCAAGCCCGATGCCGAGAAGTACCATCATCCCCATTGTGGCAAAGGCATAGGTGCTGTTTCCAAGAACAAATGTAAGCTGCCTGCTCCATACCATTTCCCAGCAGAGAGCAAGCATGCCGCTTGCAAAATAGATGTACAGGAAGAATCTGCCCGGTTTCGGGCCGGAATTCTGCTGCATGAAGGCTGGGGAGGAAACCCCGGCAGGCCTGACTGCAGAAAGAGAGAGAATCGCAATAAGTGCTCCGCACACAAGAGTCAGGGTTACCCCGAGAGCTTCAAGCAGGATAAACCCGGCAAGAAACCCGCCAAGGGCAGAACCAATTGAGTTCAAACCATAAAGCCTGGCAACTCTTCCGGTACCTCCCTGCCCTTCCACCAGTTTTGCCATGGAGGGCACGATGCCTCCTGCAAAGAATGTTGCCGGAAATATCATGAGAAGAGCCAGAAAAAATCTTGCTGGAAGCTGAAAGCCTGATGAATACAGTGCCGGATAGACGGCTTCGGCCAGAGGACTGATGAGAAGTGGTACAAAGGAGCATATTGAAGTGCACGCCACTGTCAGCCGGAGAACTGAAACCGGATTACGAGATTTTTCCGCCCTCCTGCCGAAAAATCTTCCTCCGAACCCGAGACCAAGCATAAAAGCAGTGAGAACCGCCGCCGTTGCATCAACGCTTCCGCCGGTAATAAGAAGAAGCTGCCTGTTCCAGGCAATTTGGGCAAGAAGAACACCAACCCCGGAAAAAAGAGCAAAAATAGATATACTCATAACCCTTTCCAGTTAATCTCTCACCAGAGAATGCACTTCCCGGCAAGAATTCCATGCTCGCCCGAAAGGATAACAAAATACAACCCTGCAGGAAAGCCACCCCTGATAACATCCATGGAAATGGGAGTACTATAGCCGAAACCCTCCCATATTCTATTGATTTTTCTTCCAGCCAGGTCATAGATCGCCAGCTCTCCCGCTTCCTGACTGCATAAAGAGAAAGACACCGATGTTATTCCGGCAGAACTTGTTGCAGTATTAAGATACCATCCTGTGCATTGCCCGGTTTCCGTTACGGTCATGGTTATCAGACTGGCGGACAGTGGAGGCATTCCGGTGTAGTCAAGTTCATTGAGAGTACGACTGCCCGGTGCAGACGCCTTGTCAACAAGACATGGCAAAAATCCTTCGGAAGATGCAATTCTGAAACCCGGGGGAAGATCAGCAAAAACTATTCCGGGATCGAATGGTGAAGTGGAAGTTGCTTCATTCACGGCAATTACGAGGATTGAATCGTTTGACGAATTAGCAAGAGCGATGAAGTTCAGCAGAGTATCGGCTTCCTGCCGGTTAAAAACCTCATTTCCATCAAGAACGGTCCAGCTTGTATCAACAAGTGAGCCGATATAGTCCATACCTCCGCTCACGTTACCGGTGAGTGATGCAACCGCGCCGTGAATCACACCGATCATATCCACATTTTCCGTATCTCTGCTGGGTCCCCAGTTCTGCAGGATAAAGGGAGCACGGCTGTAGCCGTCATCGCCTCCGTTACCGCTCATCATGGCAAGGTCAAGAGCATAGAAAATCAAACCCCTGGCACCTGCAACCAAAGGTGCCGTTACCAGGTAGAGCATTGTGTCAGGGGAAGCACAGTAACTGGGAAGAGCAAAACTGTGCCTTCCATATGATTGAATCACAGAGAAAAGAGTATTGATCCGGGCTGTCTGCTGAACACCAAGGCTCATGCCGACCTGCTGAGCCTCTGGAAACCACTGAAATCTCCAGTTATCAACCTTGTCTTCATAAATCTCACACTGCGGTATGTAAAATCCTTCATCTGATGGAAGAAGGGCACTGCGTATCGCGTCTCTCGTGTGCATGGCTCTGATCCCTGTGATAACGGAGTCCCCTGTGCAGTAGTTTTCGAGTTTCACTTCAATAGTTCCGCTGGATATCCCTGTGTCCATCGAGCCTATCCCTATATACACTCCCCCCCCGTCCACTGTAAAAATCGGCCTGTCGGAATACCGGTAGTCATTTCGCATAAGGTCAAACCCGGTAACCTGGCCGGGCAAACCTGTTATTGAAATTGAGTCAATCTCTCCCAGGCTTTCTCCTGCCGAAGGTGCATATGCGCTTACGATCAGATTCCGGTCTTTGAACCATCCCACCAGCAGATCACGACCTGCAAAGAATGACGGATAGTCACCGTCAATCCGGCATACACGCATGATGTCAGGCATTTCTGATGATCCGAAAAGAGATACAAACTGAACAGTGCCGCCTGCAGGGTATACCTGCCAATTGTTCCGGTCGAGCTGATTGAGAACGACATAATCACCATTTTCATCGAATACGGTGAAACCGTTTGCAGCAACTGCCTGGGCTGTGCCGCTCTCGTACCATGTTCCCCAGAACGTTCCCCATACTGCACCTTCCGCCGGGAAAGCCAGCTTCACCGGCTCATCGAAAACAGTTTCCATAACTGGTGAGCCACCGGCTGAAGCTGCGTACAGCATCAGATACTTTTCTCCGTCAGGGCCGATAAGACCGGCCAGAAGAGCAAGCCTTCCGTGCCCGATGATTCCTTCTCTTTGAGCAGAATCCGCCCAGTAATCGGTTTGCCCCGGGGTAAAGAAAAACGGCTTCATCTGCTCTGAACCCGGGAACTGCGGAAGCTGGCAGAAAAAGGGCATACCCTCATGACTCACAATAAGAACAGAACTGTCAACTGAAAGTGAGGTTTGCCAGAGAATCACACCGCTGTTAACGTATCCTTCGCCCTCCTGAATGGCATAACCTGCTCTGAAGTCGGATGCCGCAATTCCATCTGGAAGAAATGGCAAAGGTGAAGACCAGCATGCCTGTATACTCAGATCCTCACCGTTCCAGTAAATGTTATCAACAGAAACAGTCGCAGAATCTCCGCTTTCAAATACCCTTATCAATTCATCTTTACTGTTCATTGCCCCGCTCTGGAGAGGGTCATCCTGAACGAGGTCAGTGGCTCCGATAAAAACAGGCGCCTCTGTTGAGGAATGCAGAAGATCAGTGCGCCTGAAGTTGTTCATCACGGGGTACATGTCCATACCTATCATGTCTGTGTGTCTGGCCATTCTGTTCAGAACAGATGTGGTATCGGTGTAGTAGTCCATCTGACCCTCGGGAGTAGAGTCTGCGAACTTGGCAAAGTAGCACAGAGCAGGAAGACCCAGTTCGGATCTGTACTGCTCGTTCCAGTATGATATGAATTCTATCCATTCAGCACTGTGTTCGGGCTCCTGAAGATACTTCACGTCGGGTTCATCGAAAGCAAAGCTGCCTATCACATCGCCTGCATAATGGCCCGCTGTCTGGGTTATGTAAAGGCTCAAATAATCAATCACGGCCTGGTTGTGAATGTCCTGACCAAGTTCTGTTTTTATTCCGCCCGCAATAACATTCATTCCCAGATCCCTTATCGATCCTGCAAGTGGAAAAAACTTGTCTCCGTCGTCACCGGGCTGTTCCGGAAACCAGGTGTTTTCAAGTTCCGATCTCACAAGAGCCGTGTTGAATCCACATTCAAGTGCCTCCTGCAGTATCGGGATAACAGGGTTGGGCTGGATTGGTTCGTAGATCGACTGCCAGGCAAGAATGAGATCGTTTGCTGATCTTACATCCCAGACAATGGGGAAAATAACCCTGGATTCTCCCGAAAAACCAGCGGGTGTGTAGGAGTAGTTATGCCCGTGGCTTTCCCATCTGTTTTCTCCGAATGAAGTTACAGAGATAGTCAACAGAAAGGCTGCAAAGAAACCCCGCAATTATTCTCCGACTCTGGGCATTCTGCCCAGCTGGATCATGAGAGAAGCTTCGCTGGTCAGCGCGGCAACTCTTGCAGAAACCAGGTTTGCCTCCGCCATGGACAGATCGGACTGGGCACTGAGAAGATCGAGAAGCGACAGGGCTCCCATCTCGTACGACATGGATGAAAGTCTGTACTGTTCCTGTGCCTGCTCAAGCATGAGCTCAGAATCTCTGTAGTACTGAATATCGATTTTCAAAGTGTTCCAGAGGGATTCTACCGAAGAACTAACATTGTTTTCCAGAGATACGAGAGAAGCCTGGGATACAAGACTGGAAGCCCTGGCCGATTTAACTCTGGATTCACGGAGAAAGCCATCAAAAACATTCCATGAAAGGCTTATGCCAACGCTGTAACCGTCGGAATCGAACATTCTGTCAAGGTCGTTCAGTGTATCATCGCTCCAGTTCCATCCGGCTGAAGCTCTGAGGCTGGGCCAGTAAGCCCTTCCCGCGGCTCTGGACTGTATTTCCGCAGATCTCGCCCTTATGGAAGCGGCACGAAGACCGGGGTTGGATGAATAATCCAGTTGGATTAACAGCACAGCATCAGGCGAAAGGGGCTCGACGACAGCGTCGGGTCTAATCCTGAGGTTTTCTTCTCCAATAACAATCCCCGCAGAATTGTACAGATCGCTGTATGCAGTGAAAACACTCTGCTCTTTTCTTGTGACAGCGAGTCTGTCGGAGCTCTCCTGAACCTGTATCTGCAGGAGTTCAAGAGTTGTTACTGCGCCAATGCCGTAAAGAGCTTCTGTTCTGGACAACTGGTTCATCGATCTCTCGTGGGCTGCCTCTGAAGCTTTCCTGAGTTCAATTGCCTCCAGAACTCGATAGTAGGCTCCGATAACATTCATTGTCACGTTCAGAACAGTTTCATCATGATCAGCCTCTGCAGCCATCAGCGAAAGCTCGGATGCCTGCATGTAGAGCCAGTTCTGGCCCCCGGATTGCAGAAGTTCCTGTGACAGGGAAACACCGGCGGAATACGAAACATTTTCGTCTTCGATTGTTCCTCCACCGGGCAACGGAGAACTTGACCACATTCTGGAAGCTCCTGCAGACGCTGAAAGAGATGGAAGAAGGAAAGCTCTGTTTCCAGTTAATGCAGCCCTGGCGGATAGAAGAGAAGCGTCGGCAATCAGTATTTCAGGCGAGTTTTCATAAGCCATGGCAACCCAGCCGGAAAGATCCAGCTCTCTGAACTGAATGCTTTCCGATTGAGCAGTGAGAAATACAGTAAACGCAAAAAGCATTGCTGTCATGATCCTCCTTCGGCTCCAGGCGGAGCAATGAATACCGGCAGTGTTAGAACAAGAATGCCAAAAAGATAAACCGTCCAGGCAAATCGCTGCCCAAGGCTTCCTGATTCACCCCAGGCAACTGAAAGACCCCTGCCCCACAGGTAAACCGTTACAAGTGATGCAAAATCAAGTCTGGAGGCAAACAGGATTATGAAAACAGACAGTCTGGTTACCGGCATGCTCATCATGGCTTCCGCCGGGCTCCATGTGAATCCGGAAGGAAGCGACAGAACATGAGAAAGACCGGTGAGTACGGCAATCATCAGCATGAAACCGCCCATAGAGAGGAAACTGCTTGCAACTGCAGGCCAAAGCGGGTTCTTTCCGCAAACGGCAAATGAAAGCGCATAAACAGCAAGCCCTGCTGCCGAAGCAAGAATGGCTCGTTCAATTAGTATCCAGACTGGAATCATCATCTCGGATTCCGTGAATCCCCCCTGAAAAAGAAATGGAGTAGAACCGATGAAGAGAATCAGAACAGCAGCACCCGCGAGTGCTTTCATTTGATCCTTACCGCACAGATATCCGTATGCCGCAGAGGGATAGATGAACTGAAGAAAAACTGCTGCAAGAGCTTTCAACAGCTTTCACCCCCCAGAGCCTTCTTATAAACTTCCATGTATTCTCCCACTCTCCTGTTCCACGAGAAATCAAACGACATGCCTCTTCTTCTATACCATGCCCACTGTCTTCTGTTGCGCCATGCGGTAAAAAGGTCCTGCAGAGCCCGGGTGAATTCGTCAGCACCGCCGGTGAAGGTGAACCCTGTATCCTGCGATACACTGTCGGCCATTCCCCCTACTGCCCTTACAAGCGGAACCGTGCCGTATCTCATTGACATCATCTGGCCAAGCCCGCATGGCTCGAACACCGAAGGCATCAGGAAAGCGTCTGCTCCTGAGAATATTCTCCTGGCAAGCCCGTCGTCATAGGAAATTGTTACCGAAACTCGATCCGGGTACTTCCTGGAAGCATTGAGAAGAGCATTTTCTATCCACTGGTCGCCAGTACCGAGAATTGCAAGACTGAAATTCATGGCCATAAGCCATTCCATCTCTGAGGTGATAAGGTCAATGCCTTTCTGGGAAGTGAGCCTGGTAACCATTCCAAGCAGAGGTGCATCAGATGACGGCTCCAATCCTAATTCCCTGCAGAGATGCCTCCTGCAGTCGGCTTTGCCTTTCATGTCGCCCGGTGAATAGTTGCTGCAGATACTGTCATCCGTGGCGGGGTCCCACAGGTTCTGGTCTATTCCGTTAAGAATTCCTGTAAGCTTGTGAGAATGGTGGCTGAGAACTCCTTCAAGGTCACAGCCATACTCTTTTGTCTTTATTTCTTCAGCATAGGTGGGGCTGACTGTGGTTACCTGATCGGCAAATACAATGCCTCCCTTGAGTGAGTTCCAGTCTCCCCAGAATTCAAGACCTTCAGTGTTGTAAAGAATGCCGGGCAAACCGGTAGTCGAATACTCTGTTGAAGGAAACCTGCCCTGGAACTGAAGATTGTGGATGGTCAGAACGGTGGCGATATCCATCTCTCTCAGATAAACAGGAACCAGCGCAGTCTGCCAGTCATGACAGTGAATGATTTCTGGAACGAATCCGTCAAGATCGGTTATTGAGGCTACTGCTCTGCTGAAAAAAGAGAATCTGGCTGCGTTGTCCAGCCAGCTGGAATCAGCAGTGGACCCGTAGATGCCTTTTCTCTTGAAATACTCGTCTTTCGCCACCAGGAAAACTGTCACTCCGGAGACTTCAGTTCTTGCCAGGCCAAAGGGTTCACCCAGGAATGTTTCCCCGGGGAGCAACCATTTTACATCGATACCAGACGTTTTGATATCACCGTAAAAGGGAACCACTACACAGGCTTCCACTCCATTCAACCGGTTCAGGGCTCCGGGAAGAGCTCCGGCAACAGAGCTCAGTCCACCAGTACTGACAAGGGGATAAACCTCTGAAGCAGCATGGAGGATTCTCATTTTTCTCCTCTCCTCATCCTGATAAGCATTATCACTCCGCCTGCGGCCACAACAGAAACACTCAGCATAAGGAGTGCAGCAGAGAACTCCTCCATAAAACCGGTGGCGCGGCTCAGTTCCGATCCCAGAACAGACCCTGCGCATACCATGAGTGCATACCAGACTGCAATACTTGCAGATCCCCATGCAAGCACAGAAGACCTATTCATGCCTGATGATGCGGCCGCCACAATCAGAAGAGATCTAATACCGGGAACGAACCGACTGAACAAGATAACCCAGGAACCGCGTTTTGCCAGCATTTTTTTTGCCCTGTCAAAACCGTTTTTTCCGCTGGTTCTGATAATCAGGCTTTCCAGCTTCTCAAGCCTGGAACTCCTGCCGATGGAATCAAGGATGAAAGTCGAGATAAAGCACCCGAGAAAACCGGGAATCCACAGCAGAAAAACCGGAATACCCCTGCCGGTTCCAAGGCCTGAAAGTGCAATGTAAAGCACATCCCCAGGAAACGGAGGGAACAGGGTTTCCACCATGGCAGTAAGTCCCAGGAAAACACCATGCCAGACTCCGCTGAATCCCACGAAAAACTGCCAGACTGCTTCGGTCATTCAGATAACCGCTCAAGTTCTGCCAGAACACTACACCCCACACCTTTTCCTTCGGCGAGCTCACCCAGAGAATTGGTTGTCGTTCCCTTTATCCAAATGCATTCCAGGGGAACTGCAGCAATTTCCGAAAGCCTGCACATGAGCCTCTCCCTTATCGGAGCTATTCGCGGCTTCTCTCCGATAACGGTCACATCAAGCCGCACAATTTCCCATCCGGCGTTGCGCACCATTCCAGTACAGACCGAGAGAAGATGACTGCTGTCTGCATCTTTCCACTCGGCCAGGCCGGGAGGAAACAACGTGCCGATATCACCAAGTCTGCAAGCGGAAAGAATAGAGTCCGCAACCGCATGCAGAACCACGTCTCCATCGGAATGCCCATCAAGGCCATGGGTGTCGGAGAGTCGGCATCCGCAGAAGATAAGCGGCCTTTCCTGATGAAACGGGTGAAAATCAAGACCGGTACCCAGCACCCGTGACTGCCTGTGAACCAGATGACTCATCAATTCAGCATCCTCAGGGCAAGTGAGCTTAATGTTTCGCATGCAGCCCTGAACAAAAACAACTTTCTCTCCCGCTGCCTCGAAAGCACCTGCCTCATCGGTTATGTCACCGGCATCGGCAAGAACCCTCAACAGGCTTTTAAGTTTGAAAGCCTGTGGTGTCTGAACAAGACGAAGTGCATCTCTGTTCAGAGTAGCGGTAACACTTTCCCCGCTGATCCGTTTGACCGTATCCCGAACTTTTACAGCCGGGATTACTGCCGGGTTCTCTGCAGAAGCATTCATGACACGTCTTACGCAGGCTGTGTCAACAAGGGGTCTGGCAGCGTCGTGAACCAGCACATGGGTAACACCCCTTGAAAGCAGATTCAGGAGACCATTCATCACTGAGTCCTGTCTTCTGAGACCCCCTTCAACAGTGGTGAGCAGAGCAGAGGGAGCCCACCACTTCATCCACTGACTGCCCGGAGGAGTAACCACCACGAGGTGTTCCACAAGCGGAGTGAAAGTATTTATGGAATAATCTATCACCGGCTTGCCACCGAGAAGAGTGAACTGCTTGGGAATTTCTCCGCCAAACCTGTCACCTTTGCCTGCAGCAACAATTACAGCACCCCAGCAGGTCTCAGACCGGCACATTCTCTCCACTGTCTTCCAGGGTGGTTACCTTTCCAAAAACCATTGTTCCGCCCTTGGCTCTGAACGTGGTATGAACAGTAACGCTTGCATCTTTGCCTATGAGATCTCCAGCTTCATCAACCACAACCATGGTTCCATCGGAGAGGAACCCGACACCCTGCGTAACGGCTCTGCCCTTCTTTTGAATTCTCACCAGGAAGCAGTCACCGGGGAGCACAACCTCTCTTGCGGCAGGGCCAACCTCCGAAAGTCTTATTACTCGGATACCCTCGCGTTCAGCAGTATCTGCCATTTCAGCATCACCGGTGAGCAGGCATGTTTTTTCCTTGCGAAGCCATTCAAGTATCTTGTGTTTCTCTCTTTCGCCGTCTCCAAAATCGCGGTACTCAAGAAGACCTCCAGATTTTCCGACAGCCTCCTCAAGTCTCTGAATGGTTTCTATCGCCCTTCTGGCCCTTCCCCTTTTTACAATATTGCGCCCCTTCTGCATCTCGTTGATCATCTGCTTGAGAGATTCAGGAATAACAAAGGGACCCGGCAGCAGCCCTGCCAGAGAAAGGTCTGCAACTCTTCCGTCAACTGCAGCAGAAAAGTCAATAAGAACAGGCATATTCCATTGCGGCCCACTCTCTTCTTCTATGTTAAGAAGCTCAAGTTTTCTTCCTTTATTCACAGCGACAACAGCGAAAACGTATGCAAGCGCAATTGGGATAAGCACCATAAGGCTTGTCCAGCTCGATTTTTCCGCCTGATTGTGTATCCCTATGCTAAGCACCAGGATGAACAGTATTCCAACAACCAGACCTATAGTGGAGCCTGCGGTGATATAGACAAGTTTATCCGCAGAAATATTAACGATGATCCTCTCGAGGAAAGCAGCCACAATTCCGATTCCCAGGCCGATGAACCCCACGATAAGGTCTCCGGAAGCAAGCGTGCCAGCCAGGCCGAGGGCGAGAACAAAAATAATACGCACTTCCCAGCCTTTCTTTAACTTAACCATTCTCCTCCTTTTTCCACCAGAAGCCCTGCAATTGCAGCAGAAAGTGTGCTGTATCTGAAATTGGCTCCGGTGTCTTCATTTTTTCCACGGGCACAAGCAAAGTTGGAAAATCCAAGGTTGCCTGATTCCGCAATTCTTCTGTCAGTTCCTGAAACGGGTCTGATCTCTCCGCCGAGACCAACTTCCCCGCTTAATGCAGTATCCTGCCTGAGTGGTCTTTCCAGATTGCTTGAGGCCACTGCAAGGCATACTGCCAGATCAGCACCGGGATCAATGATGTTGAATCCTCCGGCAACATTCACATAAACATCCTGATTCCCCAGTTGAATACCGCATCTTCGTTCCAGAACCGCAAGCAGCATTGCAAGTCTGCCCGAATCGAAACCTGTTGCGCGTCTCTGGGGAAACCCGTAGTGAGTGGTGCTTGTAAGGGCTTGTATCTCCACCAGGAATGGTCTTGTTCCTTCCATGATGGCCGCTACCGCAGAACCCGAACGCATGCCCCCTTCTCTCTCAAGGAAATACCCTGATGCGTTGGCTACTTCCTTCAGCCCCTTCTCTTTCATCTCAAAAACACCAAGCTCGCTGGTGGAACCGAATCTGTTTTTCACTGCTCTGAGAAGCCTGAACTGATGAAAAGAGTCTCCCTCAAAGCTTAACACCGCATCCACCAGGTGCTCGAGAACTTTTGGCCCGGCGATAGATCCCTCTTTGTTCACATGCCCGATTACAAAAACGGTTAAACCGATGGGTTTGGCAAGGTTCACAAGGCAGGCTGCGCACTGTCTTACCTGAGAAACCGACCCGGCTGAACTGGATAACTGATCGGAGTGAAGAGTCTGGATGGAATCAACGATGAGTACCTGATACTTGTCTGTGCCTATCCTATTTTCGATGGCGGAAAGGTCAGTAGTAGGAAGAAGCAGGAGATTCTCTGACAAATGCCCTACCCGTCTGGCTCTGTCTGCCACCTGCTCCGGTGATTCCTCGCCTGTGGCGTAAAGCACGCGCAGACCGCTGGCTGCCATATTCATAGCCGCCTGGATCATAAGAGTACTCTTTCCTATTCCGGGCTGACCGCCTATCAGAGCAACAGAACCCTTGAATGCTCCCCCCCCCAGCACCCTGTCGAATTCCACTGACCCCGTTGAGATCCGTTCGGCGTGCACCGTATCCACATCCATTATTCTAACCGGCTCAGCATGAAACTTGTGTTCCGGTCCGGCTCCACTTGATGAGCTTTTAATAACTTCCTCAACCATGGTGTTCCAACTTGCGCAGTGAGGACACTTTCCCGCCCACACTAACGACTCGCCGCCGCACTCAGTACAGAAAAATACAGACCTGGGTTTTCTGCCAGCCATCAGAATCCGTCGTCCTGCATGTCATCCGGGTAGAAGGTGGTAATAGCTGCGTTGAAAATCAGTTTAATCTCACCCCTCTGGCCTTTCCTCTGTTTTGCAATTTTTAGAAGTATCCTTCTCAAGCCCCCCTGGGAACGATCATCTTCCTTTCCCGAATCTGCGTTTTCGTCATGAAGAAAAATAACCATATCCGCATCCTGTTCTATGGCTCCCGAATCACGAAGATCACTCAGCCTGGGAGGACCTTCCCTGCGGGCGGCACTCCTGTTCAGCTGGGAAAGAACCATTACCGGAATTTTAAGATCTTTCGCCAACCCCTTGAGGTCGGCTGAATTCCTTGCAACCCTGAGCTGATGATTCTCCACGTCGTCAGCTCCCTGCATCAGTTGAAGATAATCCACAAAAACGGCTGCTATGCCGCTGCTTTCTCGCTGGGCAAGCCTTCTTGTTTTTGCCCGTATCTCTGCAGCAGACACTGAGGGGGTCTCGTCGATGTAGATCGGCAGATCTTTGAGGCTCAGGGCAGCTTTCCGGAGATCATCATAGAAGTGCGGGGCAAGAGTACCGTCTACGATAGGCTGAATTCCCACGCCCGCCATGGAACTGACAAGCCTCTGGGTAAGCTGAAGAGCAGTCATCTCGAGGCTGAAGAAAACAACAGCCCCTTTTTTCTGGGTAGCAATGTGCCGGGCCATATTCAAAGCCAGGCTTGTTTTTCCCACACCGGGAGTTGCGGCTATCACGTTCATCTCGCCGGCATGGAAACCTGTAGTCAATCTGTCGAGGGGCTCAAGCCCTGTGGACAAACCAGTAACCCCGCCTTTTGAGTCACGCATGGTTTCAAATACGTGGATGGTTTCTGCAGCCAGTTCGCTTACCTTGAAAAAATCTTTCTGGGCAGCCGTAGTGCCGATGTCGAACATTTTCTGACTCACCTGGTCGAGAAGCTCGCTTGCCTTTACATTGGTTGAGAATACTTTGTCAATTCCCTGGGTGGCTATGGTGAGAAATTGACGAAGCAGGGAATTGTCTCTTACTATCCCGCTGTAGCTGAGGACATTGGAGAGGTAGGGCAGATCATCTGTGATAGCGGAAATGTATTCAAGCCCCCCTGCGCTGTCTATATCCCCAACCCTTCCGAGTTCACTTGATACGGTAACCAGATCAATTGGTTCTCCCCTGGAATCAATGGTTCGGGCAGCAGCGTAGATCAACCGGTGTCTGTTATCGTAAAAATCGCTTTCTGTCAAAGCAGCGAATACTTCAACCGCGATCTCCGGATTAAGAAGAATGCCCGCAAGAACACCTCTTTCCGCTTCTGCGCTCCAGGGCTGCTTTCTGCCTTCTGTCATTTTTCTTCTCCTGATACTCTTGGGAGACCGGTCTGATCCAGAAAGGATTTCAGCTTTTTCATGTCTTCCCAGACAGGTCTTTTAAGTGCGGGGGATCTGAGCAGAGCAGCGGGATGATATGTTACCAGAACAGGTATATCCATGTAGCTGTGAAAGTTTTCCCTGAGAAGGCCTATACCGCTCCGGGTATCAAGAAGAGAGCGGGCAGCACTTGCACCAAGAGCAATTATCACTCCGGGATGCATGATTTCGATCTGCTTCTGAAGGTATTTTCCGCAGATGTCCGACTCTGCAGGTGAAGGCACTCTGTTGTTTGGAGGGCGGCACTTAACAATATTAGCAATGAACAGCTTTTCTCTGCAGAGCCCTATCGAGGCCAGAATGCTGTCGAGAAGCTGTCCGGAACGGCCCACAAAGGGTCTGCCCGTTTCATCCTCTGTTGCTCCGGGACCTTCGCCAACAACAAGAATGCCTGATTCAGGGTTCCCCTCTCCGAACACAATATTGATTCTGGAAGAGCCCAGCGCGCACTTCCTGCACCCTTCAATATCCTTCTTCAGCGCTGTCATTTCAGCGGACACACCACGGGAAGGAGTAACAGGTACCTGCTGTTCGTCTTTCTTCTTCACTGCCCATTCCGGGTGAACAAAAACTTTGTCAATCCCAAAACTTGCCACAACAGACCAGAAGGGATCTTTGATCTCATTCATCTGTCATTGAATCCATTTCTTTTCCAAGTGCGGATGCAATTCCCAGGGCAACAAACTTTTTTGACCCGAAGGAGATGGAAACGAAGCGGTCTTTATGGAAAAAAAGCAGTGTTCCGGCATTGCAGGCAGTTTCCATGCCGATACCCGTTTCATCACCTCTGTTGAGAAATATGGCATAGGAGCCCTTCCGCATCATCTTTGCTCTTGCCTGTGCCATGGCTTCCTGCCCGTATTCCAGGGCAAAAGACAGAACGGGGCATTGGGCATTGAGGGAAACAGTGATGTCGGGAGTGGGAACGAGGGAGAGAACCGGCACGGCTCCGTCTCTGGAGAGCTTGCCCTGAAATTTCTCACGGGGGGTAAAGTCTGCCACAGCCGATGTCATGACCAGCAGGTCTGCTCCGACTGTTTCCTTAGAAAGAGCAGAAAGCATATCGGACGCGCTTTCGACCTTGACAAGGCGAACGGGTCCGGGAGGATTCATGTGGATAGCCGGGCCGCTGACAAGAGTAACATCGGCACCTCCGGCAAGAAATGCTTCCGCCATGGACACACCCATGAGTCCGCTGGAACGGTTGGAAACAAACCTGACCTCGTCAATCATTTCTCTGGTGGGACCGGAGGAAACAACCACTCTTTTACCCTTCCAATATTGCAGACCGTCTGTGTAGCCAGGATGGTAGTCGAGAGCCTCCTCCGGCCAGCCGATGTTTGCAAGTTTCATCTTCTCTGCGCGGAAAATGCTTTCAATTGAGGCTCTTGCGCCGTCAAGACTGTCATTGCAGATAAAGTAATCGAACAGGCCAATGTATGACACTTCGCCCGAGGCAGCCTCTATCCGCTTCTGTACTGTGGTTTCCGAATCGGTGTTTCTTTTTTCAAGCCTGTCACGGAGCACATTTCTTCCAGCTGGAAGCACGAAGATAAGCACAGCCGAAGGCATGACCTCTTTCACCTGAACCGCTCCCTGAACATCGATATCGAGAATCACGGAATTTCCACCGGCAAGATGCCTGCGAACCCAACTGCTTTCGGTTCCATATCTGCTGCCGTGAACCAGAGCCCATTCAAGGAAATAGCAGTTCTGAACCCGACGGGTAAACTCGGCATCATCCACAAAAAAGTAATCTCTGCCGTTTACCTCTTCTCCGCGGGGAAGCCTGGTTGTGGTGGAAACGGAAAAGCCTGTTCTGCTGAAGGTGTTGACCAGATGGTGGGCAAGTGTGGTTTTACCCGCCCCGGAAGGCCCAGCTAGAACGAAAAGCATTCCGCTACTGAACATTTGCCACCTGTTCACGAAGCCCGCCAAGAATGTCTTTCATTTCTATGACCTGGTGAACAGCATCCGAGCAGTCAACTTTGGAGCCCATGGTATTCAGCTCTCTGTGCATTTCCTGAAGAATGAAACTGAGCTTTCTTCCGCACTCGTTGTTATCCAGAATGGCAAGAGCTGAATGGATATGTGCCTCAAGCCTCTGATACTCCTCGCTTATGTCAATACGGTCAGAGAGAATAGCCAGTTCCTGCGCCATCCTGTTTTCGTCAACCCTGGCATCGTCAAGGAGTTCAGAAATTCTTTTCCCTCTCTCGGTGAATAGATGTGAAACCCGTTGGGAGTGGGCCTCGGCAACCGGGTTCGAAAGCTCTCCTATCCGTGTAAGGTTATCATGGAACATTGCTGCGAGACCCTTTCCCTCTTCTCTTCTGGAACCGAGGAGCTCCTGAAACGCTTCTTCCGCAGCAGATACAAGAGTATGGTCAAACCCTTCACCAGCTGAAGGGTCAGGCACGCGCATCATTCCAGGAAGCGTGACCAGCCTGAAAGCATCAGGGCTGGAAGTTAGAAAGAATTCTTTCGCTAGTTTGTCTGCACCTTCAAGGTAAGCCTGGGCGAGAGTCAGGTCGGGTTCGGAAAGGGCTCCACCGGTGTCGGAATCAACGGAGATATTAATGTCTATTCTACCTCTGGAAAACAGCTCTTTTCCCCGGCGGTAGAGAGCCTCCTCCAGATGGGCGGCCTCTCTGGGCATTCTGAAGAACAGCCCCAGGCCCTTGTTGTTAACAGACTTCGCAAGAACCGTAACTTTATATTTACCAATAAGTTCAGTGCCACTTCCAAACCCCGTCATCGATTCCATTTTATGAAAATTCCCCTCGGTGATGTTACTCTGCCTCAAATGTTATTATCTATAGACCATAGTCCATTGTCCACTTTTAAGAAGGAGAGAAATCATGGAGGGTATATATCTGAGCGCCCTCAAACCACTGGTCGAAGGCCAAATACAGGGCAGAATCTGCGGAGCAGTCGGGATGACTTCGTCTTCGACGCTAACTCTTGGTTTCGGCTTCGGATGGCTGCATCTTCATGCAAAACCCGACTGCCCGGACATCTGGTGGACTGAAAAAGCATCTACGGTACCTGCCGGATCACCTGCATGGGAACACCATCTGAAGGGAGCTCAGGTGGAAAAAGTAGCTCAGCAGGGTTCAGACAGAGTTATTGAGATCAGTTTTGCAGGAAGAAGCCCCTACGATGCGGGGGGTGTAAGACTGGTATTCGAAGCCACCGGCAGAAATGCCAATATCATCCTGGTACGCCAGCGGGATAACAGAATCCTTGCCTGCCTCAGAAAGGTTCTTTCAGGAGTCAACCGCTTCAGGTGCATTTCACCAGGTGTATTTTACAAGTCTCCTCCTTCATCGGGATTCCCTCCTTCGCAGTGGGGTTCAGATGAAGTTCAGCAGCTGTTAGATACCCACATAACAGCGAAACTCCTGTATCAGAATCTCGAAGGGGTAGGACCCGTTTCTGCAAAGGCAATTATCGCCCATTCGCCGGATGTTGCAGCTACAGTAAAGTATCTTGGCTGCCGACTGACTGAGAACGATTTTGAACCATGGCAAGGCGAGTTCGGGGCAGTTCCTGTTCCTCTGGGAGAAGGCAGCCCTGTAGAAAACCCCCTCTCTCCTCCACTTGTGGAAACAAGAGACTTGAAGAAGGAACAATATCGCCCTTCAAGAACCCAGCTGGGCTCGATACTGCATAAAAGACTGGCAGCGGACAGAAAGCGCATACAGAGTTCGCAGAAATCCCTGGGAAGCCTGGCCAGCCCCGACGAACTCAGGAACTGGGGCAACCTTCTGCTCACCAACAAGTGCTCCCTTAAAAAGGGAATGACCGAAGCAGTTCTTACGGACTGGGATGGAACAGTAATCGTTATCGAACTGAAGCAGTCTCAAAACCCGGTGGAGAACGCCGGCAGGTACTTCAGAAAGGCGGGAAAAATACACCTTGAGAAGAACCGCCTTGAAGAGCGGGAACTTATTTCAACGGAACGAATGATCGGACTTACAGCAATTCTGGACCGCCTCGATACGATGTCAGACGAGGAAACAGCAAAGCTGCTGGAAGAGCTTGGCAAACCGGAAAAAAAACAGACCGGTGCCCCTCTGGAATACATACTTGATGGAGGCTGGCGCTGTCTGGTGGGAAGAAATGCCAGGCAGAACGACCAGCTCACATTCAAAGTTGCGGCTCGCGATGACATATGGATGCACGCCAGAGGAGTCACGGGAGCGCATGTTATACTCAAGCGCGACGGCAGAGCCGACAATCCCAGTTCTCTGGTACTAAACCAGGCAGCGCAGGTTGCGGCAAAGCACAGTTCATCCAACGGAGTAATCCCGGTTGACTGGACTCTGGCAAGGTATGTACGGCGGGTTAAGGGCGGCGGTCCGGGTCAGGTCATCTACGTACGAGAGAAGACGCTCTTTGCAGAAGTTTAGCCATGGAGGGTCGTTGGGCCATTTGACAAACAACATTCGTAATATGTTGTTACGTAATTAGGTAACTATTCTATTCCAAATATTATTAATATGTGCTACATATAATAAATTGAAGGCTTTTCAGAAAATCTCGGGTATTCCGGGGAACAGGCGGCCTTATCACCTCAGAACAAGGAACGAAGCCTTTCCGAAGTTTCCGGGGGAATCATACGAAACAAGGTAAATTCCAGTGGTCAGACTGGTAATATCCACAGAGAAAAGACCGCTTGCGGCCCTGCTGAACACAACATCCTGCACTCTGCCGCCAAGGTCGTACAGATGGAGCCGACCAACTGCCGGGTCTCCTGCTGAAACAAACAGAACAGAGGAAGCCGGATTGGGGAAAACCATCAGTTGAACCGGAAGAGGCATTCCCTCTTCAATGGACTGTTCCGGGTGATTGGGGAATATGTCTGCCCATTCTATCCACTCAGGACTTTTCTCGTAAGGTGCCGTTCCTGAAGACGCAAACGCAAGGCCGATTCTTCGCTGGGCGGGCTGAAAGATCATTGTCTGGAGAGTTCCTCCAACTCCGGGAAGAGGGCGTTCCCCGACTGCACTCATGAAACTCCAAAGGCGATCAAGGGTAACATCAGGATTAATCTCAAGAGAATCCAGAAGCATCTCATACCTGTTGCATGATATTGGAGGATAAAGAACCCGGTGGTGATTGGTGAGTATCATTCTGAAGGGTGAAACTGCCGGTTCATCTGAGGAATAGCGGAATGCATGGCTTGCGTGGTTGTTTACCTCTGCCACAACTGCAGGATTGCTCCCCTGTCCGGATTCAACAGGAGAGGTGATATGAATGTCGTAGCTGTTTGCCCTGTTCCATTCGGTGGCGGATGCCATAATATCGGCCATGTCACAGATACCGCTTCCGTCAAAGTCTGCGCTTGACAGCCCAAGAGCCAGAGCCATGCAGATGGGAACAAACTGCGGACTGGTTTGAGATGCGCCTGTGTAGTTCCCCATGTTCAGCGTTGCATTCAGACCGGTTTCATTCATACCTGAAAGGGTTCCCATAAACCCCGGGAAGGAAACTGAAATCCAGTTCTGGCCGATATCGGGATCGTGAACAACAAGCAGGCACATTTCAAGAATATCTTCCTGCGTATCCACATAGTAATCCAGGTTTCTCGACACAGCAGGGTCTCCCGAAAGCAGAGGATCGCCGGTAGTTGCATCTCCCCAGGCGCTTACACTGGAACAGAGCAGATGAGGGAAATCAACGACTGCAGACAGATCGGGAACGGAACTGGTAATGAAAATGTCCAGAGCATCGATGTTTCTGCCGTAAACAGATGACCAGAGGGAAACCGTATCAGAGGCACCTGCAATTATTCCGTCGGCATAATCAGTGAATTCCGGGGGAATAGAAAAATATAGAGGAAAGTATGTTCTGAGAAGATCAACATTTTCAATACTGCCAGCCAGTTCAAGAAAATAGCCCTCATACATTTCCTTCAAGTCAGGCCCTAGAAGATAGCCATGGGCATAGCCCATTTCCTGCCAGGTTCCCCACAGATTGAGAACCCTGATCTCTCCAATCATTTCGATGGACCCGTTCATTCCTGAGGCAGATACAGCAAAATAACAGATTGCTGCGGTCAGAAACGAGTTTTTCACGATTACTCCCTGCGTCGAGGGTGGAACAGATTACTTATCTCTCATGCTGAGAATAAAGAAAGCAGTAGAGATAAGCAAGTAAGGGCATGCGATTCCACTTACGGTAAAAGACTCTTATGTTCGTTTGAAGAGGAGGATATTTTGAAGAAAGCGGTTTTGCTTGTACTTGATGGTGTGGGCATCGGAGAGATGCCGGATGCGGCAGAATACGGCGACAGCAGAAGCGATACCCTTGGAAACACAGCGAAAGCCGTTGGAGGGCTTATTCTTCCAAACATGCAGAAGCTGGGGTTGGGAAATATACATCCGATACAGGGAATTGATCCTGTGGTCAGCCCCGCAGCATCATGGGGAAAGATGGCAGAGAAATCAAAAGGGAAAGACTCGACTACAGGACACTGGGAGATGATGGGGCTCCAGTCCCCTGTTCCCATGCCCACTTTTCCGGAGGGGTTTCCAGAGGAATTCATTAAAGGCTTTTCGGAAGCTACAGGACATTTGATTCTTGCCAATGAAGTTGCCTCAGGAACAGAGATAATTCAGAGATTTGGAGACGAACAGATACTCACGGCGGGTCTTATAGTGTACACTTCTGCGGACAGCGTTTTCCAGATAGCAGCCCACGAGAGCGCCGTGCCGGTGGCTGAACTCTACCGATGCTGCGAGATCGCAAGGAAAATGCTGTCTTCCCCGGAACTAAGAGTGGGAAGAGTTATTGCCCGGCCTTTCAGCGGTGAAACAGGAAAATTTGAGAGAACATCCAGAAGGAGAGATTTTTCCCTTACTCCACCCGGGCACACGCTTCTTGACACTTTTGCTGCCGCAGGAATCCCCGTATCAGGTGTTGGCAAGGTAGATGACCTTTTCGATCACAGAAACATTCACACCGTTCACAGCGGCTCAAACAGAGAGGCGATGGATCTGCTGCTGAATATGAACAGAGCTTCAGAGGGCGGTTTTATGTTCGCTAATTTCTGCGATTTTGATTCAAAGTGGGGACACAGAAATGACTACCGGGGTTTTGCCGAAGGTCTTGCCGCCGTTGATGAATGGATTCCATCCTTTCTTACTTCCATGAACAAGGGAGATGTTTTTGTGATAACCGCAGACCACGGGAACGACCCTACCACCACCAGCACCGATCACAGCAGAGAATTCGTTCCACTGCTTGTGTTCTCTCCAGACTGCACAGGCGTTCCACTGGGAATCCGGTCAGCATTCAGCGATATCGCGTGCTCTCTGGCAGATTTTTTTGGTGTTTCAAATACATTTGCCGGAAAATCATTCATAAATGAGGTGTGCAGTGAACGTAAATGAAATGATAAACGAAGCCGAAATGTTGATTGAACAATCTTATGCACCATACTCGAGGTTCAGAGTGGCAGCGGTACTGGAAGACTCTGAAGGAATGCTTCACGGGGGAGTTAATGTGGAGAATTCCTCATACGGAATGACCATGTGCGCCGAGCGATCAGCGGTTTTTGCTGCAGTTTCTTCCGGTTCAAGGGTGTTCAGAAAAATCGTAATCTATTCTCCTGACGGGCCACCTGTTCCATGCGGTGCCTGCCGGCAGGTTCTCTGGGAATTCTGCGATGAAGACTTCAGGATAACGGTAGTGTCCGACGGGGTTCCTCCCAGAGAATTCCGCCTTGGTGAACTTTTGCCTGAGGCTTTCCAGCTTTAGCCATCAGCTCTTTTACACACTCGACAAGTTCACTTGTTCGGAAACCATCGGCAAGATGTTTTGTATCGTAACCGGAAGAAATACCACCCACCTGAATTAAAGAGACTCCTGATATACTGGGTACAATTTCTTCCAGAGAGAAATCGGGAAGCGATGCGGAAATGACCAGAATAGCAGTTGACTTATCTTTCAACCTTCTGAGTATCTCCGATGAATTACTCTCGATGGCAACCGAGTAACCGGCATTCCTTAACGCTGCGTAGGATCTGGCAGCATCCACTCTGTCGGGAAGAGCTATCAGGATGGAAGCTGCTGCATCATTCATAGATGCTTTCGGGAAAAAAAGAGTGAAATCTACCTGATGATCGAGTGTTTTGTAGTAAACACGACCACCTCCTGCTCTAACGATAGAATACACAAATGCAAGACCCGGACTGGAATCCCTCAAAGGAACGAACAGGGCTTCAAGTTCCATCTGAATGCCCTCTTTTCCTGCAACGGAAACAACAATCCCTGCGCTCAGAGAGTCTTCCGTGGAACTGAGAGAAATTTCTTCAGCCCTCTCTGTTGCCTTCAGAACAAGAAGAAGTCTCACAAGTATGTTTTCCAGAGAAGTTGGATCCACCAGCCCGACGGTTCTATGCGTGCAGTCAATTCGAACTGCAACTGACGGCTGCAGCAACTGTTTCAACATTCCTTCGTTGTCTGCGAGAAATGTATCAAATCTGACTATTTCCGGAAGGAGGGTTTTACCGGTGATGTTGGAATAGTCGGAGGAAATAGAGCTGACCATTCTACCAGCTGCTCCTGAATTGCCTGTATCAAGGGCATTCTTTACTTTATTTACCCTGTGGAGCATCGCCTCTGCAAGCAGACATACGGCATCCATGGCAGCCGATTCGCTTCCCATACCCGCAAGGCCGGCGCCGCTCTGAGGATAGCAGATACCAACTACGCAGTTTTCTTCTACCCTGGACCACCGGGCTCTGTGGTATGCAACTCCCCTGTCGGTTTTCATTCTGAACTCTCTGGAACCTTCAGGATCGTTTTTAATCTCGCGGGCAAGCTGCTCCCTGTCGACTCTGTGCACCAGGGAAAAAAACACATCATCCACAGGACCGGCCACAAACCCGCTTTCTCCTCCGATAAGTGGTCGAAACACCCCTGATGAATTAATCGTCCAGATGAGATAGCCAGCCATGGAGGCTGCCTGCTCGGCAAACTTTCTATCCTGTCTCAGTGCTTTGCTAAGAGTCTGCTTACGCGAGATATCCTTGGCAACCACCGCAGCAAACTGTCTTCCGTCATGTTCCATAAGATCCACCGACAGCTCTACTGGATACACGATGTTATCGTGACCTTTGTGGTCTGTCTCGAATTGAAGAGAACCCCTCTGAAGTAGCGACTTCCAGAGTGTATCCCACCATTCTTCTTCCACTATACTGTTAAGGGCGGATATGTGCATGCCGGGAATCTTGTCCTGGCTTATACCCAGTTTGTCTGCAAGAGTTTTATTTCCCATTACAAATCTGCCTGATGGGTCAAGTACGTAAAATTCATCAGATGTTGTGTTTGCGTAGGTTTTCATGAACTCAAGATGTCTCTGGAATTTTTTCTTCTGAGACAGGTCACTGAGAAGCGCTACAAAAGTGCCGTTCTCCGGGGAAAAACAGAAAAGCCTGAAATACAGGCCAAAAAACGGGGAATAAAACTCTCGCTCGACCGGGTCTCCGGTAACAGCAACATTGCCGAATACCGCACTATCATCTTTCACTGATGAAAGTGAAAACAGACCTGCCACCCGCTTGCCAAGAATTTTGTCTCTTGTAATACCGGTGATGTCCGAAAAAGCATGATTTACATCGTTAACAGCATAATCCTGAGGTTCGCCATTTCCATTGACTATTACTTCGCCGAAAATATACGCACAAGGAAGAGCACCCAGAATCTGCTGAAACCTGTGCTTGCACCTTTCAAGCTCGCTCTGCACCTGACCCCCTGTTCTATGTCCCTGAATATATGCGCATCCGGCTGAACTGGTGAGATACCCTTGACACTGCCATTATTCAATATGTACAGTAGCGGCTCATACTCAAACCGGGGGGACAGCGTGGATAAACAGATAGCCCAGATTGAAAAAGGCGAAGATATTATAAGAGTTGCGCTTACAGAGTTTCGTAAGCGTCAGTACATAGAAATACGTACTTACTACATGGCCGATGACGGAGAGTGGAAACCCACTAAAAAGGGAGTTACGCTAAGTCCTGATCTGATGCGAGAAGTTCATCAGGCACTTGGTAAGGCGTTTGAAGAGCTTGATACCCAGCAGGGACCCGAAACGGAATAGCTCCGACCTGCATGGCAATTGTCACTCCTGAAACAATCGATACTTTCCTTTACCCATGGCCGAGCAGGTGCTGATACTGCGCCTGCTTCTGAACACTCAGGTCAGCCGCATTCAGAGTATCCGCACTCGAGAGCACAGGAAACACAACCTGATTCATACTTCAAAGGACCTCCGCAAAACGGACAGGCTCCTGCAAGGTTGTTAACAGACGCTGAAGAACCAGAGCTTTCATTTAAAATTATCACGGAATCCGGATCGCTTCGGCTCTGCTGTTCTTCAGACGAGGTTGCAGAGAGTGTGTTCCATTCAAGAGCCTTCCCCATAGCATCAGCACATGAAAGTATTCTGTTTCCATTCTGCCAGGCGAGCCTGTGACAGCTGATACCAGTGAGTTCACTGGCTATCTCGGAAGGGGGAACATGGCTTCGGAGCGCAAGTGAAACCATTCTGCTTATAGCTTCCGACTGGCTGGCGGCACATCCTCCGGCTTTGCCCATCTGGCAGAAAACTTCAACCGGACCGTGCTCGTCCTCGTTTATTGTCACATAAAGATTACCGCATCCGGTTCTTATTCTTCTTGTTACTCCGGTTGTGAGTTCTGGTCTGGGTCTGGGGCCTACCAGAGTTCTCTGTTCGTCTGCGGGAGTTACGGGAGTGTTCAGGTTCAGCACCTGTCTGTCTCTGCTTCCGTCTCTGTAAACTGTGACACCCTTGCACCCCAACTGCCTTGCAAGACGAAACACCTGAGCAACATCTTCGCGGACGGCAGTAGCCGGAAGATTAACTGTTTTGGAAACTGCATTATCCGTGTATTTCTGAAACGCAGCCTGCATTCGCACATGATAGGAAGGGCTTATGTCGTGGGCGGTTACGAACACCTTGCGGATATCCGCCGGAACATCTTCCATGTGTCTGCAGGTTCCCGTCTCCGCTATTTTTTTTATCAGTTCGGGAGAGTGAAAGTGATTCTCCATGGCTACCCTGGAAAACTCAGGTACAACCTCATGAAGCTCATCACCTGAGTCAAGCAGGTTCTTTCTCGTGTAGGCCAGGGCGAAGACAGGCTCAATTCCACTTGAGCAGCCTGCGAGAATGCTAATGGATCCGGTGGGAGCAATGGTGGTTACCGTGGCGTTCCTTATGCCGGGCAGATTTCTGGTGTCGTAGAGGCTGCCTTTGAAATTTGGAAACACACCTCTTTCACGGGCAAGATCGGTACTGGCCTGCTTTGCTTTATCGGCTATGAAGCTCATGAGCTCTTCCGCAAAGACAAGGGCTTTCTCACTGTCGTAGGGAATTGAAAGCCGGAAGAGGATATCAGCAAATCCCATTATCCCCAGACCAATTTTTCTGTTACCCATAACCATTTCAGTAATTTCAGGAAGAGGGTACCGGTTAACATCGATAACATCGTCAAGAAATCGCACAGCGTTGCGAACAGTTTTCTCAAGACGGTTCCATGCTACTTCGGGAAGCCCTCTCTGCCCGCATCTAACCATCAGGGCAAGGTTTATCGAACCCAGATTGCACGCCTCGAAGGGGAGAAGAGGCTGCTCGCCGCAGGGGTTGGTCGCTTCTATCTCTCCCACATGGGGAGTGGGGTTGGCATCATTCATTCGGTCAATAAAAATCAAACCCGGCTCACCGCTTGCCCAGGCACAGTCAACTATTTTATTGAACAGTGTTTTTGAGCTGATTCTGTCTGATACTTCTCCGGTACGGGGGTTTATAAGCGGGTAGTCTTCCCCTCTCTCAACTGCATTCATGAAAGAGTCGGTAATCGCAATGGACAAGTTGAAATTATTGAGAAGACCCATGTCCTGTTTTACCGAAACAAACTGTTCTATGTCCGGATGATCAACTCTGAGAACAGCCATGTTTGCCCCACGGCGCACTCCACCCTGCTTTACTGTTTCAGTAGCATGATCAAAGACGGTCATGAATGAGATCGGTCCGCTGGAAACACCTTTTGTGGAATGTACCGAGTCATTTACCGGACGAATTCTTGAAAATGAGAAACCGGTGCCTCCACCACTTTTATGGATAAGAGCAGTGTTCTTGACTGCATTGAATATGCTCTCCATGCTGTCTTCAACCGGAAGGACAAAGCAGGCGGAAAGTTGTCCCAGTTCTCTTCCTGCATTCATAAGTGTTGGTGAATTGGGTAGAAATTCCTTCCGTGCCATCATGTTGTAAAAAACAGAAGCCCACTGACCGGTATCGCCTTCCCAGGAAGCCTCCGCCTGAGCTACAAAGGAGGCAACCCTCCAGAGCATTTCCTGCGGCGTTTCAAGCAGCTCGCCATCACTGTCCTTTTTAAGATAGCGTTTTTTCAGTACTATTTCAGCATTTATCGAAAAAGAGGGAGAAACGAGGTTTTCAACAATAGGCTGTTCGTTCTCCTCTTTCTTTTTCTCCATGTGAAAAAAATCTTCAAACAAACCTGCTTCAGCCACAGACAACACGCCTCCTCCCCGAATAGCATACAGCCGATATTATCAATATTTTGTGTTCAAAGCAAGGCCGTTATACCACCGCTAGTGGAAATTACGAACCTGCTATCACATGGAAACCGCTAGCCCGGGGTAACCTGACTGCATTCACAGGAGCCCTCTTTTCCGCACCACTTGCGGGTGACCGCCTATATGCTGATGTTTCGACAGTGGAGGATGTATGAATACAAAGTCTGACAAAAGGCTGGCGTTCGAGAAGGAAGTGTTGAGCAACCTTGACAGTATGTACAGGTACGCCCTTCACCTTACAAGGAACAGCGATGACGCCGGTGATCTCGTCCAGGAAACCTGTCTGAGATCTTTAAATGCAGCAGACAGATTCAAGCATGGAACCAATGCACGGGCATGGTTGTTTGCAATCATGAGGAACATTTTTTTCAATCAGCGCAGGGCCAGAAGCTCGGGTGAGATTCCCAGCGACTGGACGGATGAAATTGAATCAGGAGACCAGAGATTCACAGGCTCGGTGTGGCCGCAGCCTTTTGAATTGTTTCTACAGGGGATAATGCATGAAGATATTGAAAAGGCAATGGAGAATTTGAATTACGATTTCAGAAGCGTTGTGATGCTTTGCGATGTAGAGGGGTTTTCATACGCAGAGGCTGCTGAAATGCTTGAGATACCCGTGGGAACGGTAAGATCAAGGCTGCACCGGGCAAGAAATGCTTTGCAGAAAATGCTCAGTGAGTGGTTTAATGAGGGGTTGGAAGCTTATGAGTCCTGAATGTCTTTTTGTTCTTGATCATTACAACGATTACATTTCCAGGGAACTTGATTCCACAGGGGTTGAGCGCGTCGAGACACACATGAGGAACTGTCCGAACTGCGATCTTTTTCTGGGAAGAGCCACCGCAATTCATGGAAGAACAGTCGAACTTCTGCGAATACCGGCCCCTACTTCCCTCCGTGAGTCCATATCCAGTCTTTTGGAAAAAGTTTGAACCTGCGGAAGTTTGTTGTGATGGGAACTGGAATACTGCTGGTCATTGCGCCAGCTGTTCTTTTCAGGTCACCTGCAAACACTGTTAGAACCGGAGATGAACTGACAGCTCTCTCCTGGGTCATTGCACAGAGAAAGGGTGCGAGCAGCCTGGAACTCTTTCCCTTCACCATATCTATTACCGTGGAAAACGGCATCGTCAGTTCCTTTATCGAAAACTGCGGAAAAACCGTTCCACCCGGGCCCGGACTGCCGAATGGAATTCCATTCCCCAGTGACTACAGTCAGCTTGGTAACAATGTTTCAATTGTATTTTAGCGAGGTACTCATACATGAAGATAATAATCAGTATATCGGCAGTTCTGTTTCTTCCCTTTTTTTTAGGCTGCGGAAGCAATGATCGCCAGGGAGGCATCCCGGAGGTAACTGCCTCTTTGCCATTACTTTCTGTACCTGGCACCATTCTTCTTCCGGATACTGGCGGCTATTTCGAATTGATAGAAAGCGATTATGATGCCCTTCTTCTGTACTGCTGGCTCCCGATGGGGCAGTATCCTGAAAGCGAGAACGATCTGGTGTTTCTTTCTTCGGTTCAGGAAAGAGGCATCCGGGCCGTTCCCGTTCAGTTTATCTCTTCGGTAAGAAATGCGTCCCAGACTCAACTGAACCAGCTTGGTGTTCAGCTCAGTGTGGCCCTGGGAGATGATTCCCTCAAGAGCTTCATGCAGGTAGATATTCTTCCTGCTGCCATGCTTGTCAGAAGCGATGGAAGCGTAGTGAGAGCCAGAGGTCTGGGATGCGCCGAAAGGGTTCTGCGGGTAACACAGTGAAGCACTATTTCTTAAGCGATGCTCACCTGTATCCAGGGCATCTCGACCACCCGGGCCGAGAGCCTCTTAAACGGTTTCTGACAGAGCTCTCCATGGGTGAACCGGGTAAATTATGGATACTAGGAGACCTTTTCGACTACTGGTTCGAGTACCGTACGGTGATTCCTGCAGGTTTTTCTGAGATGCTGTCACTGCTCAGGAAGCTTTCTGACAGCGGCTGGGAGATGGCTTTTCTTCCCGGCAACCACGACTGGTGGTGCGGCGATCACCTTGCCTCCGAAACCGGAATGCAGATAATACGGGAAAGCATAAGCAGGCAGGTAATAGAAGGCAGACAAACTATCATCTCCCATGGCGACGGCCTGGGAAAAGGAGACACGGGATACCGGATGATCAAACCTGTTATGAGGTCCCGGTCAGCCATTTTTCTTTTTTCTCTGCTGCACCCTACTGCAGCAGCAGGCCTCGCGGGTGTTTTCTCCAATACAAGCAGACGGATTCTGCGAAAACAGGTTGACACTGTTCCCGCATACCTGACTCAATGGGTAAAAGAGCAGGCAGATAATGGAACTGAACTTGTGGTAACAGGCCACACTCATTGTCCCCTTTTGATCAGACATGAAGGGCTGTTGCATGCGTCCATTGGCGACTGGATTTCCCACTTCACATACTTGAGGGTAGAAGGCGAGGAGGTAAAGCTTCATGAATTCAGAAGGTGAGACAATTGTTACCGTGGTTATTCCTGCATATAATGAAGCAGAAAGCCTTGTTGAGCTGCTCGCTGAGATAGGTTCGGCTCTGAAACAGTTGCGCTGGAATGCAGTGGTCATTGACGACGGCAGCAGCGACGGTACATGGGACACTATCAGAAACCTCAGCAGAATGTACCCCTTGAAAGGTCTCAAATTCGGGGCCAACCGGGGGAAAGCTGCTGCTCTCTCGGCGGGGTTTCAGGAGGCCGACGGTACTTTCATCGCCACTCTGGATGCCGACCTTCAGGATGACCCCGCAGAAATCCCTTCCATTATAGAAATGATGAAAAGTGAAGGGATCGACCTGGTCAGCGGATGGAAAAAGGTAAGGCATGATCCGGCTGGAAAAAGATTGCCGTCAAAAGTGTTCAACCGCGTGGTCGGTGTTACCACCGGGATTCGCCTTCACGATTTTAACTGCGGGTTGAAGGTTTACCGTAATGCAGCTGCAAAAACCCTTGAGCTGTATGGAGAGATGCACAGGTATACGCCTGTTTTAGCCAGCCGCAACGGTTTTCGTATCGGAGAAAAGATAGTAAACCATCGCCCCCGAAAGCACGGATACAGCAAGTACGGCCTTGCTCGCTTTTTCCGGGGATATACAGACCTAATCACCGTTCTGTTTCTTGGCAGGTATTCCTACAGACCGCTGCATTTTTTCGGCGGAATAGGCACATTTCTGTCTTTCGTCGGCTTTCTGATAACAGCCTACCTTTCGATACTCTGGCTTGCCGGTGAATCTATCGGCAGAAGACCGCTTCTTCTCATGGGAGTTTTCCTGATGCTTGCGGGTTTCCAGTTCATATCCATGGGGCTTTTAGGTGAAATGATACTGCGTTTCAACCCGCGCAAACCGTATACCATTATCTGCCGCACTCAATGAGAATAGCTCTCCTCAGCCCACTGCCTCCCTATCGGGGCGGTATAGCTCAATTCGGTGATAAACTGATTTCTTCGCTGACTGATCACGATTGTCAGGTTACCGGAGTAAACTACTCCCATCTCTATCCGGGGTATTTGTTTCCAGGAAAAACACAATTTGAGAACGGTTTCAGACACGCGGAGGGAATGTTGCATTCATATCAGCCTTTTTCGTGGCCGGGAGCAAGAAAAAAGATCAGGGCTCTCGAGCCGGATCTCATTTTATCGCAGTGGTGGCATCCGTTCTTTGCGCCTTGTCTTACTGCTGTTAATCCAGGAGGGATCAAATCGGTAGCAATCTGCCACAACATCCTGCCCCATGAATCAATACCACTCTCTGCCTCTTTTGCGCATCGCTTTTTCAAAAAACAGGATCTTCTTGCTGTTCACTCGAAACCCGCAGAAGGTGAGGCAGAGAAAACAGGAAGAAATGTTGTAAGACTGTTTCACCCCCTCTATGATCAGTACTTGAACACCGGCATGGAAAGAGGGCAAGCCAGAGAAAAGCTCGGCTTGAAACCTGATCAGAAGGCTCTGCTCTTCTTCGGGCTTGTACGGGAATACAAGGGACTGGATATTCTTCTGGATGCGTGTGAACTTCTTCCTCCAAAATACAGAGTAATTGCTGCCGGAGAAAACTACACACGAAGAGCATTCATTTCGGAAAGGCTTCTCTGGGAAAACTCCTTTATTCCACAAAGCGATGTGGGCACATGGTTTAACGCAGCAGATATAGTGGTTCTCCCTTACCGGAGTGCTTCACAAAGCGGTATTGCTCAGATAGCACTGTCCTTTGGAAAACCGCTTGTAGTGACTGACACAGGAGGCCTGGCAGAAACAGTGGATCCCGGAAGAACAGGAATTGTTGCTGCCAGCGCCACTCCCCGCTGCCTGGCTGAGGCAATAGTAGAATGCTCGGATCTTTGTGGCACTGAGATAACTGCAGAGAGAATTAAAGCCAAAGCAGCTGAGTTTACCTGGGATTCATATGTTAACAAACTCCTGGAGGCTTTTTGATGAAGGTATTCATCACCGGAGCTTCTGGTTTCATTGGAAGCTGCATTACGCGGGCAATAGAGGCTTCCGGGCACAATATCATCACACACAGCTTCGCCAGACAGGGCGAGTTGACTGGTCTACCTCCTGGAACAGATCTGGCAGTTAACTGCGCAGGCAGGCTTGGGGGCTCGGAATGTCTTCCTGCAGAGCTTCATGCAGCGAATGTTCTTCTTCCGTCAACTCTGTGCCGTGAATGCCGGAAAACCGGCGTTCCTCTTATACATCTGAGCACACCGGGAGTAACCGGGCTCAAAGCGGATGCGCGGGAAAATGATCCGTACAGCCCCATGGGTCTTTATGAAAAGACCAAGGTCGAAGCGGAAAAACACCTGATTGAAAACTGCCCTGAAGTTACAATCCTGAGGCCGGATTTTGTTTTCGGCGCCGGCGACATGCACAAATTCCCCCTCTTTCAACTTGTGAGCAACGGCTGGTTCCCTCTGGTAGGCACCGGGTCGGCAAAAACACGCCCCACCGATGTGCGCGACGTTGCAAGGGCGGTTCTTCTAAGTTTCCCCGGAGAAGTTCTTTCAGGAGGAATTTACAATATAGGCGGACCTGAAGTGCTTTCGGTCAAGAACATTGCTGCGCACATCTCCATCTGCTTGAACAAGGCAGTAAAATTTCTTCCGATACCGGGGTTCCTGTTCAGAGCTGCTCTATTGCTGGGTCCGCTTTGTCCTTCAGTGCTTTCTGAAAGCAGATATCGTCTCTTCGGCAGCAACAGATACACCAGCATAGAAAAAGCCGGTTCAAAGGGGTTTTCTCCAGAGTATTACTTTTCGCAAACCGTTTGTGACTCAGTTGCATGGTACCGTGGAAGGGGGCTTCTGTGAAGAGCAGAAGGCTTGCCTATATATCGAGGGCCTGCCTGATAATTATTGCCGGAGCGGCTGCTGTGATAATCTGGAAGAATCAGTCTAACTGGCTTGCAGAGATAAGCAGATACCAGTGGACAGTGAATACGGGGGAACTGATTCTTTCCGCTCTGCTTCTTGCTGTTTCACTTGCTCTGACTCCTGCCGGCTGGGTTCTCATCTGCAGGTCCATGGGTTCAAATATCCCGGCCAGAGATCTTTTTGCCGCCTGGTATGGAAGTCAGCTCGGGCGCTACCTGCCCGGAAAAATTTGGCTGTTTGCCGGCAGAGCAGGTTTTCTTAAAGCCCGCGGGATGAACATGAAGCGCGCACTGGCAACCACAGTGTATGAACTGTTCTTCTCTACCGCCTCGATCGGTTTGATAGTTATGCTGATTGCCATCATGAGCCCTGAAATCTTTCAGATAAAAGGCGGCAGATCATCTGCAATTGCAGCAGCCTCAACAATTCTGCTTCTGCCTCTTCTGCATCCGGTTCAGAGCTTTCTGTGCAGGAAAAAAGGCATTGATCCTTCTGATCTTCCTTCCATAAGAACATCTTTATCCATTACACTGCTGTACTCATTTCTCTGGCTTATGCGCGGGTTTGCTCTTTTTCTTCTTCTGAAAGGTGCCGGGCTCACTGAGTTATCACTCTCCAACTCGCTGGCAGCCGCGCCTCTTTCATGGCTCGCAGGCTATATTGTTTTCTTTATACCCGGCGGCATCGGAGTAAGAGAGGCGGCAGCGGCGGCCATCGCAGCCCCCGGGCTTGTGGCTCCTGCAACTGTGGCTCTGGCAGGGCAGAGAATTTTCATGGCACTGGTGGAGGTGCTGCTTGCTCTGCTGAATACGGGAAAAGTGAAATTCTCCGGGGAGGAAAATAATGCACATAAAGGGTGAAAAAACTGTTCTCTGGGCTGCTCTTTTTGCTCTGACGATTCTTACATACTGGACAATATTCTCTTCCGAACGGTTGCCCGGTGGGGACATGAGCGATACGGTGAGTCAGGGCTACCCATTTTTCTCTTACACCGAGGCCAGGCTTTCCCGGGGAGAGATTCCGATGTGGAATCCCTACATTTTCTGCGGCGTTCCCTTCTACTCTTCATTCAGTTCTCCTGTTTTCTATCCGCTCCGGGGTCTTCCTCTTATTCTGTTTGGATCAGAAGCCGCGATCAGATCCCTCTTTCCTGTACACATGCTGCTCGCAGGTTTGTTTGCCTGGCTGTTCCTCAAGGCCACAGGAGTCTCCAGATGGGGCTCGCTCGCAGGCTCTTTCGCCTATGCTTCCGGAGCCTGGGCCAATACTCTTTTCTATGCAGGGCATGGAAGCAAAGTCATCTGCTGGGCCTGGCTCCCTCTGCTGCTCTGGGCTGTTGTCAGATGGGCAAAGTCATCCGATTCCCGATACATAGGTTTCGGAGCCATAGCTATTGGAATGCAGGGGCTGTCCAGCCACCCGCAGATGATCCTCTATTCAGCAGGATGCGCTCTGGTTCTATCCTTGTTCCTTCTGAAGAAGCCGCTTTCATCATCAGTATTCGCCAATATCGGAGGGCTTACAGCCATCTTTCTTCTTGGCGGAGCACTGGCAGCCGTTCAACTGTACCCTGGCTATCTGTTCAGTCAAAACACTTCCAGGGGCGAAGACCTGTCAATAGAGGCCGCAGCAAGTTACTCTCTCCCCCCCGAGGAAACTCTGACTATGGTGTTTCCGGGAATGTTTGGATTGAGGCACGGATTCAGCGACAGCTCTGTGAATGGAATTCCTGTTTACTTCGGAAGGCTGGGACTGAGACTCTCAAGCGAATTCATCGGCGTGGCTTTTTTCATTCTGGGTGTTTTCGGTTTTGCATACGGACGAGACAAGAAAACAAGAATGGCTCTTCTGACCCTTTCCATTCTGGGAACAGTGGTTTCCTGGGGAGGATACACTCCGGTGTTTTCTGTTCTTTACAAGCTTCTGCCCGTTTTCAGAAAACTCAGGGCTCCGCATATGGCAGCTTTTGTGACAACTTCCTCAATCGCACTTGCATCCGGCATGGGGTTTGATGCACTGTTCTGCTTCGACGATAAGGGCAACAGAACAAACAGAATGCTTAAAGTGCTCGCAGCACTTTCAGTAGCCTTTCTTCTGCTGATGCTTGCTGCTGCACCTGTTTCGAATGCTCTTCAGGCTTCATGGTGGAACAGAGCCGGAGTTTCTGACTCATCCCCCTACAGTCTGGTTGTGAACGGAAGAGCATCCCTTCTCTCGACAGATTTTCTGCGCGCATCTGCAGTCACGGGGGTGATGGCTTTTTTGCTTTACCTGCTGAGAAAGAAAAAAGGCTCAGCGGGGCTTTTCGCTCTTTCCGTTCTGGCGATCTCTTCACTTGAACTGATTCCCTTCAACCGGGGATTCCAGGTATTTCTTCCCTACACCAGAATTGAAACTATGTATCCCGATGCCCCGCTTCTCAGAGAGATGGCCGGCACCGGCAGAGTCTTCCCGGGTGGAAATGAGCTGATCCCTCTTGAGATAAGATCGGTCAGCGGTTACCATGCGGCAAAACCCGCAGTGACAGACAGGCTTCTGGCATTGCTGGGTTCTTCATCACCGTGGATAATACGGCAAACAGCGATTACTGCCTTTGCATCCACTGAGGGCGCAATGGGATGGGATCAGATCCAGCCTGCTCTGGCGCAGGATACACCGGGATTTCCTATTGATCCGATGCCCCGGGCATTCATCCCCAGATCTGTCGCAAGCGGTTCGATGAATGATGGCTTTGATGCTCTTGAAGGCGGCATTAACCCTCAGATTAGATCCATCGTTCAGGATACACCCTCTATCCATGACGGAGTTCAGGGAAATGCCGAGATACTGATTGATCTGCCTGAGCTGGTCCGGATAAAAACTGTAACCTCCACTGACGGATTCCTGATTCTGGCGGATACATGGTATCCGAACTGGGAAGCCACCGTGGATGGAAACCGAATTGAGGTTTACAAAGCAAACGGCTGGATGCGCGGAGTGCCTGTACCAAACGGAGAACACATCGTGGAATTCACCTACAACAGTGATGATGTGGTGCTGGGTGGTATAATAAGCGCGTCAGTGCTGCTGCTCATTCTGGGTATTATTCTGTTTCCCGCAAGAAAAAGGCCAAATGCATAGAAACTCCGTTTTTTACAAGATTCAAACATGGGCGGGGCTCATCCTTCTGCTTGGTGCGGCTTATTACTTCTATTCGGAACTCCTGCCGGACTGGCAGCCAAAGCTTGAGGAATTCTGGAACACGTCCGGGCAGAATGCCAGCAAACCCCTTATGCTGCTTTCTTTCGCCCTTGCTTGGCTGGGCTACTACTTCGCACCCCTTCCCTGGCAGAAGATTCTCGAGGCGCTGAATGTTCCCAGAATCGACCGGGGAGAACTGCGGAGGAACTGGTACATAACCCAGATGGGAAGCTACACACCCGGCAAGCTGTGGATGGTTCTTGGCAGGCTTACTTTTCTTCGCGCCAATGGAACCGGAACAGCAAAGGGAGTAACAGCTCTTGTTCTGGAAAACATTTACATGCTCGTTGCTCTCGGTCTTCTTTCCCTTCTTGCCCTTCCTTTCCTGGGTCCCAATATCCCGGGAGCAGTCTCGGTCGCGCTGTGGATATCAGCCGGCCTTGCTTTCCTGATGCTTTTTGCACCGGGAATTCAGAAAATGTTTGCCAGAAGGCTTGCCGGGAATTTTGATGTTGACATGAATGAACTCCCCCATATCAGCCATACGGATCAGCTCAAATTCATTGGAGCACATCTTTTTTCATGGGTCCTGAGAAGCCTTGCACTGTATGTGTGGTTCAGAGGATTCGGCGTACCCGGTTCAAATCCGTCTTACGCAATGGTTGCGGTGTGTCTTCTTGCTGCACCGGCATCCTGGCTCATTGCTCTTGTTATGGTTTTCATACCGGGGGGAATCGGAGTCAGAGAGTCCATCATAGGTCTGTTTCTTGCCCCGTTCGTGCTTGGCGGAATGGCGGTGGCAACAACAATCGCGCTGGCCCAGAGAGCAGTGGTTATTACTGTTGAAATACTGTTCTCTTCTCAGGCGGTGGTCTATCAGTTCCTGCGTAAGCACCAGCCCGTGAGGATGAACCACCTCAGCCAGCTTTCACATCTGACATGGAGTGTTTTGAAGGGCTGGCTGTGCCGGCACGGTTTATCATCACCGCCTCACCCTATCAATGTAACATTTTCTGTAACACGCAGATGCCAGTCGAAATGCAGAACATGCTTCATCTGGAAAGATAGAGGGCACGAGGAAGATTCTGCCGAACTCGACCTGCCCACCATCGAGCGGCTGTTCAGGTCTATAGGCTGGACATACTTTTTCAATGTTTCGGGCGGAGAGCCTTTCCTCAGATCAGATCTTCACGAGATCGTCCGCCTGGCCTGCAGACACCTTCGACCGGCTGTTATTCACATTCCCACCAACGCATTGATGCCTGAGAGAATCGAAGCTGTTACCGAAAAGATTCTCGAGGTCATCAAAACAGAGGCTCCGGGAACAGTGCTTACCATAAAGCCTTCCTTTGACGGTATTGGCGGTCAGCATGATGATATCCGAGGGGTTCCCGGTAATTTTCAGAAGCTTCTGGATACGCTTGAGCGGCTGAAAGCACTCAGGCAGCGGTTCGAATACCTTCATGTCGGCGTTGGCACTGTGGTGTCCAGATTCAATCAGAACAGCCTGGAATCAATAATTGCTTATGCGGGCAGACTCGGGGTAAACACCTACATCAATGAAGTTGCCGAGGAACGGGAAGAATTCTTCAACTTGGGCAGCGGAATTACCCCGGACGAAAACAGCTACAGGGAAATCATGCGCTCTTTCAAGGAAAATGTTCGGGTTGGTATGAAGGGCATGAAGCTTCTTTCAAGAATCACAACCGCCATGAGAATTGTCTACTACGACCTGGCATCAGACATTCTGAAGGAAAACAAACAGGTGATACCTTGCTATGCCGGAATACTGAATGTTCATATCAATTCCAACGGTGCAGTCTGGCCTTGCGCCGTTCTCGCCTACAACGGCCAGATGGGCAGCGTAGACACCGAAACCGAGTTCCTTGAGGTATGGAATTCAAAAGAGGCAAAGCGCATAAGAAGGAGAATTTATGAAGGCAGATGCGCCTGCCCCCTTGCCAACCAGGGCTACTCTAATATTCTTCTTCACCCGCGAAGCCTTCTGAAAGTCATCTGGATAGCAGTAAAGGGCTGAGGTCAGCTGCATTTCTATTAGCGGTGCCCACAGTTCATCTGGAAGCGACTGAGAAATTAATCAGGCAGAGAGTCGTTTGTGCGCAAAGAAAAGGCGGAGCCGGTGGGGCTCCGCCATAAACAAACTGTTCCCGGGTATTAGAAAGAGGTTTTAACTCCGGCCCAGGTGCAGGCCTCGAGGGCCATGTCGAAATCAATGGAGAGTTTGTAGAGGAAGGTGTTCTGTGGATATACCCAGAGGTAGGTGCCGTCATAGTCGATTCCACCGTTTGGCGCAAGTTCCTCGAGGAATGTGGTGGACCATACCGGTGCAGCGCTGGGAGTTCCATCAGAGGCAATGGTGTGGATGAATATGTTTTCGGCAGATTCAGTTCCGCACGCTACGAACAGATAGTCACCGTAAACTGCAAGTCCGTAAACAGACTCGTAAGCCATTTCTGACCAGGTAATAGTGCTCTCTGTACCTGTATAGGCACCCCAGGCAAGAGTAGACTCATTCGGGCTTCCAATGTAGATCATGCCGTGGCCGGCACCGATACCGAACAGATTCGTGTATCCGGCTGGTCCGTCGATGTTGCGAAGCCAGGTTCCATCTTCCTGATAAACACCGAACATGCTGTTTGCATAATCTGTCATGAAGAACTGGTTGCCGGAGCCATACTCGCAGTAAGCCTGATCGTCTGCATCCACTCCGCCGCCGATGGACCATGAGCCACCGGTTTGAATACCACTGCTCATTTCAAACTCATAGTCCATCACGTCGCTCCAGTTGAGTATCCAGATGCTGTTTGGAACGTTATCCTGTATGGCAAGGCCATAGGAAGCTGCAAGACCACCTGCGAGAACGTCTTCAATGGTGTAGGATCCCCTGCTGGACCAGGGATTGGGCGCTCCGGTTCCACCCGTTTTCATCACGGCCGAAGCCGAGATTGCTGCAACAAGCAGCGCAATCAATACAAGTTTCATTTTTAATACCCTCCGTTTTCCGATATCCACCCGGGACACCTTTGAAATGATATACATGCGAACGTCGAATGTCAAACATTTCAGGTGCTATTCAAATATCGCACACGCTCTAGTTGTACGATCCTGTCTGTATTCCCATGGCCACTCCAGCCATAATAAGAGCTTCAAGAACATCCGGGCCGGCAACTGCGGTCAATGTGAATACCTGCCCCTGAGCAGAAACGGAGAACACTGCTTTATCTTCAAAAACAGCGGTGAGTATCTCTTCCATCTCGCGTTCCGCACTGATTCCAGCCATCACTTTTTCAGGGTCGGCAACTCCTCCCATGAAGCCCTCGGATGCGACGCCGTTTCCGAAGTAATCGCCAGCGCTGATGCCTTCCAGTATATCGTCAGGATTGGTATTCATAGACACGTATAAAACATCGTCTGCAATGAAAAGCCAGTATTCCTCTCCGCCTTCTGATATGGAATAGGCGGTTACTCCGACAAAATCGTCGGTTTCCGCTTCCGCCATCATTGCTATTGTGGAAAGCGAAGAAGCCAGTTTTTCCGAATCTGTCAGAGAAACAGCAAGCACTCCTTCACCGCTTTCCGGTTCCCCGTTCCTGTCAAGCTCCACTTCCTGAATCGACACACAGAAGTCTCCCTGAAAAACAGCGAGAAACTCTTCCATGGAATCGAAACCAATGAACGGCAGACCGGCCTCGACTTGGCTGATGTCACTGTTTCCCGATGCGTCAGCAAGATTATCGAACTCCCCGGCAAGCTGATCCATATCTATAGTGAACCTTGTGGCTGCCATGGTGTTCTGGGGGAACCTGATGTTTCCGCTTAAAAGCCCGTTGCCGAGTAAACCGGAATACCGTTCAACATTATCATCATCGGTAATAACAGTTACCTTCAGAACACTCTCGTCACTCCCCGAATTGAATGTTCCATAAACAGGAACCTCCGCAGCTCCTTCTGATATCATGAAAGCAAGATCTGAATCGCCTGACCCGGTGGCTTCCAGCATGGCTGAATAGGCATCATCGGAAGAGAGAGGATCGTTCTCAAGGGCATCCTCAAGATCATCCAGGAGATCATCATCGTCCCAGGCAATAACCATGACGGTGTATTCACCATACGAAAAGAACTCCGGAACATCCAGACTGGATTCCTCAATAAACTCTTTCAATTTGCTGCCGTCACCGCAGGGAAGAAAGAAGGCAACAAGCTCGTCGTCTTCGGTGAGGCTGATAACGCCTATCTCACCATCCTGGATACCAAGCTCTTCCTTCCACTCATCCCATTTGAACGGGTCGATGTTGAGATCGGAGTTCTCTATTTCTTCCAGAGCATCCCCGGGAAGACTGTTCCCGAGTTTCTCAAGAATACCCGCAAGATCCACAGACTCGGGATCAAACGTAAAGTACAGATCGTAGCCCACCGGCAGCTGACCCATAAGGGCTGGTCTGCCGGAACCGCATCCGCAGGCAGTAACCAGTGCTGTCGCCACGAGAACCGTCAATAATCGCTTCATGATACCCTCCTTCGCTATCTGGTTGTTCCACAAGTTTACCGGAAAAGAATTACCTGAAAACAGTCAGGTTTATTCCAGCCGGCAGTGTAAGGGAAAACCCCTCGATCAAATTCCTGAGAGAGTCAGGAGATGCCCATGGTGCAGCAAGAAAGTCGACCCCCCCTGCGGCACACACCACAAGCGGAGGGCTTATCTCCATTCTGGCAACCTGCGTCCAGTGCTGTATCCCCCGGATTTCATCCCTGTAAACGATGGCTGTGTTAACACCATTGGCAATCGCAGCGGAATCGACCCAAAAAGAGTTTTGCGCCCCTTCAAGCGCTCCGGGAACAGCCAGACCCCACAAATCAAGCACATATTCATCATATCCCATCGATACAAGCCCAAGATCATTCACCGCTACCGGTTCCTTCAGCCATTCATGTACAAACATACGCATCTGATACTGCTGCTGGTAGATATTGGATGAAGCCGAAGCAATTCGGCAATAACCGCTGAGATAGTCCGCACTCAGAATCAGCAGAGCCAGTGCCGGAAGAACCCTGAAGCGTCGCATCGAAGCACTGTACAGATGAAAAGTCATCAATATGGAAAAAGCCCAGATGTAAACACCATACCTGTGAAACCACCCTGACCTTCCTGCAAACAGATGCATTACCACAGAAACTGCCACTGCTCCGGCAAGAAGCTTCTCTTCTTTCGCCCTGCCGGATGATAACAGCAGGGCAAGCAAAGGAAAAAGTGTACACAGCTGGGCAATTCCCCTGAAACTCTTCACAGAAACAAGCAGGTTGCCGAAAATTGATGCCGGACTTCCCGAACCGCTCACCACCATTGATTTTGCATTCACCGAGGCCGGTAAGGGGTTCAGTCCCAGGTGAACAAGGAACAGAGAAAAGCCTCCTAGAAGAATTGCGATGAGCAAAAAAAGCAGCACAGAATTTTTTCTTTCACCCGAACAAAAAAGGAAAAACAGAACAGGCAGCGATACGGCCAGACACTCATACCTTACCAGAGGAGCCAGAACCAGCGCTGAGGCAAACCATGGCGCCACCGTCTTCTTTTCTGTGAATGAGACTGTTCCGAAGGCGATTGCAGTCACGAGAAACAGCTGTAGACTGTGCTCCATTCCAGTAAGAACCAGCCCGACCAGATTGAAGGTGAATATGGAAACGACTGTGAAAAGCAAGCTGCTTGTTCGGTAGAATCGTTGAATAAGAACAACTGTAAGCAAGGCAAAGATTGTATTCAGAAACAGAGGAACAATGTTTGAAAAGGGAAGATTGGACAACGGCGCAAGAAGAAACGGCCACAGAATCGAGGAGGAAGGGGCGGTGCACTCGTTCTGATTAATGCCGTAGTGTCCGCGCGCAATGTTTTCTGAAAGGGCAAGGTGGATGTACGGGTCATCGAGAGTGTAAAGAAAATGCCCCCCATTTGCCCTGATGGACAGAAGCAGAGGAACAGCCAGCGCCAGAAGAAGAACTGCAGCAGGAACCATCGCTTTTTTCATTGCAGACGATCTGACGGTGTTTGTATATTGCCGGGATGAAAACCGTTGTTCATTTCGTGCACACCTTTCTTAACCCTTCTGAAACATTCATCAGAACGCAGTTCATGTCCATCACCGGTTTCAAACCTCTGGCGGTTTACTGCAGGTTTCTTAAAAACCCACTTACACAAGGTCTTGAAACACTGGCCGTGCCGAATTTCGATATCCGTATGCACAAAACTTTCCGCTGCATGCCGCTTTCCGCTCTGAATCTCGCCAGGCGCAATGTTGCTCTTATCCATGCACATTTCGGTAAAAATGGATGGAGAGCAATTTCGCTTTCGGTACTTCTTCGAGTTCCGCTTATTGTCTCGTTCTACGGCAGGGATGCAACGGCTGTTCCGAGTGACAGGCGCTGGAGCAGAAAGTATAAAGCCCTTTTCCAGCATGCCCGCTTTGTGCTGGTTCTTTCGAATCACATGAAAAGCCTGCTGATCAAGCTTGGCTGCCCGGAAGAAAAACTACTTGTTCACGAGCTCGGAGTTGATACGAACGCTTTTCCGTTTGACCCATCCGATCTGCCTCTGCATGGGCCTGTAAAGCTTGTTCTGATCGGAAGGTTTACAGAAAAAAAAGGAATTCCCACCGCCATCAGGGCCATGGAAACTCTTACGGAATGTCATCTGACCATCGCAGGAGGAGGCTCCATGGAGCAGAAGCTTCATGAGGAAGTCAAGAACAGGGGTCTGCAAAACCGGATATCCTTTGCCGGTTGGCTTTCCCCGCAGGAAGTGGTTAAGGAAATGCAAAGGTCTCACATTCTTCTTGCCCCCAGTGAAACGGCGCCCGACGGAGACATGGAGGGGTCGCCTACCACTATTTTTGAAGCAATGGCTTCAGGGCTTCCGGTTGTATCTACTTTTCACGCTGGCATTCCCGAGCAGATAGAGAACGGTGTCAGCGGTATGCTGTTTCCACCCGGAGATTCAGAAGAGCTTGTTAAGAGCGTCAGGGCGCTCATCTCTTCCCGGGAAGTATATGCCGAAGTTGCTCAGGCCGCCCGCAGAAGGGTTGAAACTCTTTTCGATTCCGGCTTGCTTGCCGAGAAACTTGAGGCCATTTACAGAGAAGCCTGTCTCTGAACCTTGACTGTTTGTTAATAATTTCACAGATTAGAGAAAGCTGAGGTAAGGGTGCTTCCGGCACCTGATCCAATGGCACGCAAAACAGTTTGTTTGATTTGCCCGTGCCTTTTGCGCGGGTTTCTTTTTTCTGATGGAAGGTACTGGCTCCTTGGAGAAGAGACTGGGATTCATAGGTGTAATCATCGAGAACAGAACCGAACACGCTGCCGAGGTAAACAACCTGCTTTCCAGGTATGGTGATCTCATCATAGCAAGAACCGGTGTACCGTACTCCCGAAGGGGCTGCGCGGTCATCAGCCTGGTTGTTGATGCCACCACCGATGAAATCGGAGAGCTCAGCGGCAAGCTGGGGTCCATTCCCGATGTAACCGTAAAATCCATGCTCTCCCGGAGACAGTGACTGACTGGAGGAGACCATGCCGCTCCCTGAAGTAAACACTGATGGACTGAAAAGCTTTATTCCTGCCGAGAGGATAGAGACCCTGCTGAAGAGCACCCTGAATCCCGGAAGAGAACGTGTCAGGGAAATTATTACCAAATCACTTCACAAACAGCGCCTTGAACCTGAGGAAATGGCGGTACTGATCAACACCACCGATCCGGATCTGCTGGAAGAAATCAAGCAGGGCGCCCGAAATCTTAAAACGATGGTTTATGGAAACAGAATCGTGCTCTTTGCCCCTCTGTACATAGGAAACGACTGCGTGAATGACTGCACTTACTGCGGTTTCAGAAGATCCAACCGTGAAACGCTGCGAAAAACCCTGACTATTGATGAGCTGCAGGCCGAGATCGAAGCTCTGGAAGATCTCGGACACAAGAGGCTCATACTGGTTTACGGCGAACATCCAAGGTACGATGCTCAGTTCATACACGACACGGTTAAGAAAGCCTATTCTATCCGCAGAGGCAATGGAGAGATTCGCAGGGTGAACATCAATGCCGCTCCCCTCGACGAAGCAGGCTTCAAGCTCGTAAAAGATGCGGGTATCGGCACATACCAGATTTTTATGGAAACCTACCATGAGCCCACATACAAAGCGGTTCACCCCACTGGCCCGAAATCTGATTACCTCTGGCGGCTGTATGGCCTTGACAGAGCTTTCCGGGCAGGAATAGACGATGTAGGAATCGGAGCACTGCTGGGTCTTCACGACTGGAGATTCGAGATAATGGGGCTTCTTTTTCATACTATTCATCTTGAGGAAACATTCGGTGTGGGGCCGCACACTATCTCTTTTCCAAGAATCGAGCCTGCACAGGGAAGCGAGCTTACCGAAAACATTCCCCATAAAGTCAGCGATGACGATTTCGCAAAGCTTGTTGCAATTCTCAGGCTTTCCGTACCATACACCGGTCTTATTCTCACCTGCCGCGAGTCGGTTGAGCTCAGGAACGAAGTGATCGCCTTCGGAGTGAGCCAGATCGATGCAGGCTCGAACATCGGGGTGGGCGCATATGCCGCTGTTGACCCTGAATCGGCGAGAAAAAGCCAGTTTGTTCTCGCTGACGGAAGAAGCCTTGATCAGGTAACCGGAGAACTTGCCGACGCGGGATATCTGCCCAGTTTCTGCACTGCCTGCTACAGAGCAGGAAGAACGGGTGAGCATTTCATGGAATTCGCTGTTCCGGGCTTTGTTAAAAGATACTGTACACCAAATGCAATCCTCACTGTTCTCGAGTATCTGAACGATTATGCCAGCCCGGAGACAAGGGCCAGCGGCCTGAAGCAGATAGAGAAAGAGCTTGAAGCGATGCCCGAGGGTGAAAGCAGGGATTCTCTTCTGGCCAGAATAGAAGAGGTCAAAAACGGTAAGCGTGACCTGTACTACTGAAAAGGAAACAGCATGCAGATAATGCTGACACTCGCATCTGCTGCAGTGCTGTTTATCGCAAGCCCGGAAGAAGATGCCGCCGCCCTGTACGGCGAACCGGATGTATACTCTGTTTCGTTCAGCGGGTACACATCTCTCGGACAGAATAACTTTGAAATGCATATGCTCATGGAAATTTATCTTGATTCCCTCTATTCTGCCGTCGACAGCCTACACAGTGTTCTCCGCGGCGAGTTTTCAATATCTCCGGATCTGCTCGAAGCCCTTGATTTATCTCATGCTTCTTTTCTGAACAGCAGTACTGCATGGGCATTCCTCGTGGAGGAAAGAGAATGGTGGAACACTGAAGAAGGTGTTCGCTTCGATGGCTCGGCACGGGGCTATACGTATGCGTTCAGCCTGGCAGAACTGCTGTGGCAGAAAATTTGTGAATACGAGGAAATGATTGCATACGGCCCGGGCAGGGACAATTCTCCTGGGCAAAGGGTTGAGATTGGCGGCTACAAACCCGGATCATCTAAGAATGACAGGCCTGTTTCCAGTGAAATCCAGAATGCGGGAGGGTTCCCTTCCGGCAAGCGCTCCGCCGTCAAGTATAAGTGAGGCAAGCGACTTGACTGCTTCAGGAATATCAGCCAGCGACAAGGGAGTTTCACCCCCCCTTTGATTGGCGCTTGTGGACACAAGCTTCAGGCCGGTACCCTTAAGAACTGCCTTTGTGAGCGGATCCGCAGGCATCCGCATAGCTATGGTTCCCTTCTTACCAACAAGCCACTCGGGCGCAGTGTCTGATGCTGGAAAAACAAGCGTTACTCCACCGGGCCAGTACTTATTCATGATTTCATCGGCGTCAATTCTTGATGTCAATTCCATTGCGGAATCGATGCTGTTCAACAGAACAATGAATGGTCTCAGCTCAGTATATCCCTTGAGTGAGGCAACATGGCTGCATGATGCTCTTCTGTCTGCATCGGCGAGAATGCCATAAACAGTATCTGAAGGATATACGACTGCCCCGCCACGGCACAAAACAGAGGAGACCTCATCAATGGTCTCCTCGGATGGGTTGTGGATATCTACAGGAAGAACCTTACCAGCCACGGGCCGCCTTGAGTGCAGAGAGTATCTTTTCATCGTGAAGAGCGATGATCTGAGCCGCAAGGTATGCAGCATTCCTTGCTCCGTGGCTTCCTATTGCTACCGTGGCAACAGGAATACCTTTTGGCATCATTACTGTGGATAGAAGGGCATCGAGTCCGTTAAGAGGGCCACCGTCAAGGGGAACTCCTATAACAGGTAGAAGTGTGCCTGAGGCAACCGCCCCGGCCAGATGAGCCGCCAGGCCCGCTCCGGCAATTAGTACTTTCAAGCCCCGTTCAGAAGCTGTTCTTGAGTACTCTTTCACAATTTCAGGGTTCCTGTGAGCGCTCATCACATTTACCTCGTAAGGGATATCAAGGCTTGTAAGAATTTCTTCTGTTCTGTTCATGGTTTCCCGGTCGCTTTCGCTGCCCATCAATATTCCCACCAGGGGTTTCATACGGTCCTCCCTATGTCTCTTCTGAAATGTTTTGCCTGAAAATTAATTCTGCCGACGCATTCGTATGCCGCCGCCAGTGCATCGTCAAGGTCATCGCCAAGAGCAGTAACGCCCAGAACCCTACCGCCCGTGGTTACAAGTTTGCCGTCTGAAACCCCTGTACCGGCATGATAAACAAATGCGTTGCAGCTCTCTGTGCCGGTGATTTCAAAACCCTTCGAATACTCGCCCGGATATCCTCCGGATGCAAGAACTATGCAGGCTGAGGCTCCATCCATCACTTCAACCTGAGGAAGTACATCTCCACGGGCTGCAGCAAGGAAGAGCAGAGCGAGATCGCTTTTAACCATGGGAAGCACCGCCTGAGTTTCAGGATCCCCGAAACGCACATTGAACTCGAGAACCATCGGTCCGAATTCGGTTATTATGAGACCCGCATAAAGAACACCTCGGAATTCCATGCCGCGATTTTTCATCTCTTTCAGAACGGGCAGAATAACTGAATCCCTGATGCTGTCCGCAAACCCGGACGATACATCGGGAGGGGGACATATCGCCCCCATGCCTCCGGTATTTGGACCCATGTCTCCGTCAAAAACCCTCTTGTGATCTCTGCTGGGCGGAAGAACAACGGCATCTGTTCCATTGCAGACTGCAAGAATGCTTACCTCTCTTCCGGACAGTCTCTGTTCAACAACAACGGAAGCTCCGGGGTTTCCATTGAAAAGGTCGTGCAGTACGGAATCGGATTCCCTCCTGTTGTCAGGAAGAAACACCCCCTTGCCCGCAGCAAGACCATCTGCTTTTATAACAAATTTATTCGGGTACTCACCCATGTAATCGATAGCAGCAGTGGGATGTCTGAAAAGTTTTCCGCTGGCGGTCGGAATCCCTGCAGCGGCCATAATTTCCTTGGCGAACCATTTGCTGCCTTCAAGCCTGGCGCATTCGGCAGATGGACCGAAACATGGAATGCCAATGGACTCGAGCCTGTCTGCAATGCCATCCATAAGAAGAATTTCCGGCCCTATAACAACCAGATCTACAGCCTCAGCTGCCGCAATTTCCACAGGGCAACCGGTCAGATTCTGTGCGAAGACTGCGGTACCCGGGTTTCCAGGTACAACCAGAATTTTGTTTTCCCCGCCCCGATACAAAGCCCAGGCGAGTGCATGCTCTCTTCCTCCGCTTCCAGCCACAAGAATTTTCACCGGCTTTTTCCCCTTCCCCTGAATGCATTCTCTTCACCGGGAAACGAACCTCCGGCAACATCACTCACATAGTTTTTAAGCGCCTGGGAAATAACACCATGAAGGTCTGCATATTTCCTGAGAAATTTTGGATTGAAATCAGCATTCATGCCAAGCATGTCATTGACCACGAGTATCTGGCCATGGGTGTATCTTCCCGCTCCGATGCCAACTGTAGGAATTCCGGATGCATCGGAAATTCTCCTGGCAACTTCTTCCTCTATCATCTCCAGAACAAGAGCAAATGCTCCGGCCGCCTCAAGAGCCTTGACCTGCATTAGAAGATTTGCTTCAGAATCTTCTCTGACCACCCGGTAGCTTCCCTCGCTCCTGATTGACTGTGGAAGAAGCCCAATATGACCCATAACAGGAATTCCTGAGCCCACAATAGCCTTTACCCTGCTCACTGCTGCGTCGTTTCCACCTTCGAGTTTAACCGCATCCGCGCCGGCTTCCGCTATGAACCGAACTGCATTCTTTACTGCTGTTTCGTCAGAAGGCTGGTAGCTTCCAAACGGCATATCACCCACAACAAGGCTGTCGGGTGCTCCGTTTCTCACTGCCCTGCAGTGTGCAAGAAGAACATTCATGTCAGCGCCAAGTGTGGTTTCCTCTCCAAGAACAGCCATCTGAAAAGAATCTCCAACAAGAATAAGGTGAACTCCCGCAAGCTCCTCCATGCGGGCAGTTCGATAGTCGTAGGCGGTAAGAGCTACTATCTTTTCGCCTTGCTTTCTCATTGCACCGATTGTCTTTACGGTAATTCTGCTGCCTGCCATTTTCCTCCGTTACCTGTGTCTGTTCAGAAACTGCCGCATTACCATGCCAAGATACCTGAACCCTTCAGCTGTTCAAACTGTCAGTTCTTACCGGTTTTCGCCGATAGCACCCGAGAAATGAAAAATGCAGCCAATGCAAAGGCGAAACCTGCTGCGATGTCAATAACAAAGTGTTCGGCTCCGTAGATAATCTCAAAGCAGATGGCTAACAGAAGAAAAACAGACCACCATGCCCTTTTGAAACCGAGCTCTGCATTAAGAAGAAGTGTCATAAGAAGAGTCACTCCCGCATGAAGACTGGGCATTGCCGCTCTGGGGGTATTGCTTGCCCCTGAAACCAGAAAACCCGGCACAATGTCCTGAATTGCCCTGAACACGCACCTGTTAAGTGGCTGGGTGAAACCGTCTGCCGCAAGAAGCCACGGAGGAGTCAGCGGCCACACAATGTAAGTGATGTAACCTGCGGTAACAAGCAGAGCAAAGGCAAAAATGGCCCTCTTCATGGGCTCCAGGCCGTTCCTTCTGTAAACAAGCCAGGGAGTAACAAAGGGGAAGGAGAAGAACAGGCTGTGAAAAAATGCAAGCGGATAGTCGTACCAGTTACGGCAGCCGGGAGTAATAAGAATAGACTGGAGCCATCGGGACGGGAGCATTCCAAAAATTCTTTCTTCCAGGGCAAGCACATCCGGGCCGTGATAGGTTCCGGTGAATGTTGAAGCCACAGAACCCAGAGCAGAGTAACAACCTGCCAGAAAAATTCCATTCAGAAGGAACTTGTAACGCTCAGACAGAAAATTGTAGCGATAGAAAAGATACAGCCCTCCCCACATGGGAAGAACATAAGGAATAACAAAAGAACCCCTGAAAAGGGGTATCAACGCCATTATTACTGCATATACACCAGTAACATACAGATAGGCAACATCATAGCGCCCACTGCGGGTCACTTCGCCCCCACCTTCAATCAACAAAAACCCTCCTGTATGAAAGGAGGGGACCAAATCCTGTAGAATGCTCGTTTTACAGGGTTAAAGGACTTAAAACAACCGCCCGGATCTGAGAGGCTTCCCGGAAAGGGCGCCTTCGAAGCAGGTGGGTGATGCCTTCATTCGTAACTTATCCCACTCTCAAATCATTTGGTCCCCGGCACTGACTATATTACCTGCTGCGCCGGCTCTCGTCAAACCCGAGCAGAGGCCCGGCTGAAAAACACAACAATATTCAGCGTATTCCATGCAGTAAAGAGAGGTTTACAATGGCAAAAAACATCACTAATCCGGAGACTGATTTCTCCAGGTGGTATCTGGATGTTATTCGGGAAGCTGAGCTTTCCGATTCAGCTCCTGTTAGAGGCTGCATGGTTATCCGCCCGTACGGCTATGCGATATGGGAACTGATGCAGAGTGATCTTGACAAAAGATTCAAGCAGACCGGCCACAGCAACGCCTATTTCCCGCTTTTCATACCCGAGAGCTTCATAAAGAAAGAAGCCGAACATGTAGAGGGGTTCAGCCCCGAGCTGGCAATTGTAACCCATGCAGGCGGAAAACTTCTGGAAGAGCCTCTTGTGGTCAGACCCACTTCTGAAACAATAATCAACCACATGTTCAGCAAATGGATAAACAGTTACAGAGACCTTCCCATGCTTCTGAATCAATGGGCAAATGTGGTCAGGTGGGAGCTTCGGCCCCGCCCCTTCCTCCGAACCACGGAATTTCTCTGGCAGGAGGGGCACACCGCCCATTCCAATGAAGAAGAAGCCAGAGAGGAAACCATGCGGATGCTGGAAGTTTACACTTGCTTCATGAACGAGATGGCAGCAATTCCTGTGATTCCCGGAAGAAAGACCGATAAAGAGAAATTCGCCGGTGCGATAAATACCTACACCATAGAATCCATGATGGGAAACGGGTGGGCTCTTCAGGGGGGAACCAGCCACTATCTGGGAACAAACTTCGCAAAAGCCTTCGACACGCGCTTTCTCGATGCAGACAACCAGAGGCAGTTCGTCCATCAGACAAGTTGGGGTGTTACCACAAGGCTTGTTGGAGCTGTTATCATGGTTCACGGCGATGAACACGGCTTGAAACTGCCGCCAAAACTGGCTCCTGTACAGGTAGTTATTGTTCCCATCGCGAAGCAGGACGAAGAGAAGCTTGCTGTTGCAGAAGCCGCAGACAGGCTTGCTGAAGTGATGAAAGAAGCTGGTATAAGGGTAACGGTGGACCACCGCGAGGGCATGAGCCCCGGGTTTAAATTCAACCACTGGGAGGTACGGGGAGTTCCTCTGCGGCTCGAGCTGGGACCAAGAGACCTGGCGGAAGGTCATGTCATGGCCAGCCCCAGAAACAAACCTGGAAGAGAAGGCAAGTTTATCATCCCCATGGATGCCATCGCTTCCGATGTAAAGATAGCTCTTGACAACATACAGTCTGAGATGCTGAAAGCAGCACTTGAGTTCAGGAACAGCCATACGTACGATGTGGAAACCTATGAAGAGTTCAGAAAACTGCTTCCTGAACAACCCGGCTTCTACCGGGTATGGTGGGACGGCAATGGTGATGATGAGGTAAGAATTCAGGAGGATACCAAAGCATCTGTCAGGTGTATTCCTCTTGAGCAGCGGCCTGGCAGAGGAATCTGCTTCCTCACAGGCAGAGAAACCTCAACAACCGCCATAGTAGCAAGGGCCTACTGACAAACAAGCACACCAGGCGGAAGAACATGGAAAAACAGGGTCTGCGAATGGAAACCGCACCTATGACCATCTACCTGCAAGCAGGTATATTTGATCTATTCCCTGCAGCCTTCCCCTACATGGAGGTATAAATGTTCTTTCTTCTGGCAGCTCTTGCAGTGCTTGATGTGCTTGTTCCAACCGGTATTTCCAGCACATCAAGGCTTGACACGGAACGTTCTCCCCTTGAAAGCCTGCCGCCGGCTTTTCTGAACATTTCCGCTCCGCTTCGCCAACCGGTTAATGGAAATACAGTTCTGGTGGTTGTGGCAGATTATGTTGCCGGCCCTCTCTCTGCAGAACTGTTACAATTCCAGACCGATCTCATGTCAGAGGGATGGACGGTAACGGTGCAGACAATGGCTGGAGGAACTGCTGCTGATCTGAAAGCACTGCTGCAAAGCGCAGGAGACATTGACGGGTCTATTTTTGTGGGCTTCCTTCCTTGCGCGTGGTTTGAAGAAGACTACTGGGCAACCGAGGAGTTTCCATGTGAGCTGTATTTCATGGATCTTGACGGTGTATGGAGCGATTCCGATTCCGATGGTCTTTTTGACTCTCATTCCGGGAATGTGCTCCCGAGATATGGCTGGGAAGAATTGATGCTCACTCAGTCGATTTCGGATCTGAATTGCTGATGCTTTCTTTGTACTTTCAGAAGAACCATCTTTACAGAACCGGTTCGCTGGCACCGCCTTCCAGGGCACTGGCATTCAACGACGACGACTGGAGCTCCTATTCAGACTGCGGATTGAATTCAATTTATGGCGCTTCGAATGTTACCGTGGTCAACTCTGAAACCGCAACTACCGCAGTCAACTATATCTCAAGTCTTCAGGAAGGGTATGAGTTCGTGCATCTCATGGCTCATTCATGCCCATGGGGGCACACTTTCAAGGTGCCCTCAGGCATGGCAGGCACAGTGATGGCTCCGGAAATAGCACAGACCAATCCCAATTCGGCCTTTATCCAGCTCTTTTCCTGTTCCAATGCCAGATGGCTTGAAACGGGCTGCCTTGGGAACTGGTATCTTTTCGGAACAGATATGGGGCTTCTTGTTTCAGGGGCTACAAAAACAGGGTCAATGCTTGACTTCGAGTACTTCTACAATCCTGTTGCCTCGGGTTCCACATTCGGCGAAGCTTTCAGAGAATGGTGGAGTTACCAGGCGCAGGGCGGGTTTTCATCTTACGAACGGGCATGGTTCTATGGATGTGCCCTTCTGGGAGATCCCACTCTAAGACCCATGGGTACCGCCTCCATGCAGGTGTCACCCGTGGATCATACAGATGGTGCAACAGACGCAACAGCAGTGTCAACCAGTTCATATTCCGACTGCTTCCCTGCAGCTGATACCCATGCCGGTGTAACCGCTGTCGCATGGCTGACCGGGGAAAATGGCAGGCTTGATATCGCAGCCAGATTTTTTGACGACTCTTCCGACAGCTGGAGCCAGGTCTATGTTGTAGATGCTGATGAATACTGGGACAATGCAGTATCCGTCTGCTTCGACGATTCAGGTGTTCCATGGCTTGCATGGAGTGATTTTGAGTATTCTACCTACTCCTACAGAATAAAGACTGCCCGGGGAATTCCCTTTGAATCTGTGGAAACAGCAGTTGCGCTGGATGGATATCAGGTATCGCCTGACCTTGCATACACAGACAGAATGTGGCTTGCCTGGCAGAACTGGGAATCAGCCGGAGGAAGAATCCTTATCACGGCACTTGATGGTTCTTTCCCGCCGGTACAGCTCAGTCAAACGGATACATGGTCTGAATCACCTGCAATATCCCGGGGTCCAGACGGCAAGCTGCACGCAGTGTGGGTAGACCAGACACCTGCAGGAAGCCGCATACTATGGGCTTTCGGAGACGAGACAGGGTTCACGGCACCTTCAGAAATCTCATCAGGCAGTTTCTGCCATTCGCCTCATATTGCCCTTGCGGGCGACTTTCTTGTGGCTGTATGGCAGTCTGATGGGCTGAACTCATCTGTTGTTTCGCGTATTTTCGACGGGTCTGAATGGACACTCGAAGAGGAAATTACTTCCGGAGAAGACCACTTTATAAACCCCGTTGTCTGCCCATCCCCTGATGAGCCCATCGTCTGTTGGCAGGAGGGCCGGAGCAATGCTGTTGTCATGGCTTCAGTCCGCAGCGCTGAAGGCTGGTCGACGCCGTTTCAACCGGTAATCGCAGGCGGGCCCGCCTGGAGCCCTGTGATGTCCGGAGGCAGAACATACTGGGCAGGAACCCAGGGAGCCGACTGGAACATCTACTGCGACTTGCAGACAGGAACAGAGAACGGCAATTCTGAAGCACCCTTCACTCCCATGATCGCTTCTAACCCTGTGCAATCCTTTCTATCAATAACGCTTCCTTCAGGATGTGAGCCATTCTCCGGAACAGTGACTGTTTATGATGTTACTGGAAGAGTTGTGATAAAAACTGTTTCTTCAATTGTCTCAGGCGAAATTTATTCTCTTGATGTGAGCGGACTGCCCGGTGGAATCTATTCGCTTCTTCTTCAGAACTCCGATTCACCAGTGAGGTTTACACTGCTTCACTGACCACCTGCTTTGATATATTCCGAGGGAAGGAGGGTATTCAGCCAATGAACTGGACACATTTTTCTGAAGCTGTTTTTCTGGGCCTCAGTGTCGGCCTTATGCTCTGGGTTTTAAAAAAACACGACGGGCAGAACAGGCTCAAGATATGGGTAATATCTACCGGCATAGCCATGAGCATCTACCTCGCACTTCTTGTCCTGGGAGTTGCCCCTGACGGCATGGCGATCCGTATTCTTCTGGCAATAGCCATAATGATGGCTGGAAACACCATTCTTCAATTCATGACCCTTCTCCTGTGGGAGCATCTCGCCAGAAAAAAGATGGAGATCCCTATCCCCAGGCTGATAATCGATGTTGTAACCTTCATACTCATGGCCACCCTGGCTGTTATACTCCTTAACACTCTGTTTGCCGTGAAGCTGACTGCTTTCCTTGTAACTTCAACCGTTCTGTCTGCCGTTATCGGTCTTTCCCTGCAGGACATTCTCGGCAATGTGTTCGCCGGTCTTGCACTTCAACTCGAGCGCCCGTATGAAATGGAAGAGTGGGTTGAAATTGACGGTATTCAGGGCTCGATTGCCCAGATGAACTGGCGGGTTCTTACGGTTAGAACCAGAGACAATGACCTGATGTCTATTCCCAACGCCACCGTGGCAAAAACGGTGGTGACCAACTACAGCAAGCCGACCAAACTGCATCTTACCCACATCAAGGTTGGTGTAGCTTACTCTCAGGCTCCCGAGAAAGTTAAAAAGATTCTTCTTGGCGCGGTGTCAGATACCACAGGAGTGAGTGCCAAACCGTCGCCGGCGGTGTTTCTTGCTGATTTCGGCGAAAGCTCCATTACCTACGACGTTCGGTTCTGGATTACAGATTTTGCCCGGAAACCTCACATCTCCGATGCGGTCAGATCAAGAATATGGTACTGTCTGCAGCGGGCAGGCATGAATATTCCCTTCCCCATCCGCGATGTTTATCTGCACACCGTTTCATCTGATCACAAAGAGAAACTCAGGTCGGAACTTAATGAGGACATTGTGCGGGAACTGCGAAAGGTAGAACTTTTCCAGCCCCTGGGTGAACCCGATATCCGCATTCTTGCAGATTCCTCCTCCATACTTCGATACACGCGGGGGGAATCTATGGTTCTGCAGGGCGACATGGGAGACAGCCTTTACATAATCCGTTCCGGCACTGTGGAAGTCACGTTGAAAACAGGCAAGAATGACCCTGTATCCGTGGCAACTCTGGGCACCGGTGCCTGTTTCGGGGAAATGAGTCTGCTTACAGGCGAACCGCGCTCTGCAACTGTTTCCGCTCTCGAGGAAACTCAGGTGGTTGTGGTAAGGAAAGATGGTCTGAAAGCCATTTTTGAATCTAACCCTTCTCTGATGGAACTCCTGAGTGCCATGCTTGAAAAACGCCAGTCCGAACTTGATGCATCCAGAAAAGCCTCATCCACCAGAAGAAAAAAAGTAGAGGAAGACACCAGCGACGGGCACAGGGAAGACATTTTCTCAAGAGTAAAAGCATTTTTCAAACTTTAGTTTTGCCCGGAACAAATCTGTTTGCTGAATATTGACGAAGGGCAGAGGTTTTGCTATGCTTTTCAGCAGGCTTGCCTGTGTGTTTCACTTGTTTACCAGAAGAAAGGAGTTTCCCATGAAAATTGTTTTTTCAGTAATTCTTCTTACAGGAGTAATATTCGCTGGAGCTGACTTTGGGCACATCAGCGGCAGCATATCAACTCCTGCAAACCCTACTGATGCGACTCTTTATGAGCAGCCATACGACTTTCCTGCCCTGACTAACGCCATCTATGTTCACTCACCTCAGTTCGGAGGCGCAGACAATTTCAGCTTTTCAAGCGAAGCTACTGTGAAGAGCATAACATTCTGGACAATATTCACAAGCGCCACTCATCCCTATGACATTGCTGTGGATATCTATCAGGACAACAGCGGTGTTTTTGGAACCCATATCTGGGGTGAAACCGTTCCCGCCGCTTACCAGACAGAGACCCTTACCGGTGACCAGAGCTGGGGATTGAACCTCTATAGAAGCGATCTTCAGCTTCAGAATTTCCCTACAATTCCTGCAGGCAGCTATTGGCTCGCCATGACCGTTTTAGGATCTGCAGACCCTGTAGGCTGGCTTGTGTGCAACCCCACATACCCACCCAACATGTATCAGTACAACAGCGGGTGGGCTACTGTTGCCTACGACGGCTGGTTCGGTCTCTATGACCACGATGTTTCCCTCTCCAGAACAACCTGGGCCGACATCAAGAGCATTTTCTAGATACCACCAAAAAGGGCCGGGCAAAACGCCCGGCCCTTTTTGTTTTGGAAATTTATTCAATCCTGGCAGTTGATCCTTCGATGGGCTCGAAGAGCTCGCATTCAACTCCCGGCACATTCAGGTAGAGGAACTCCTCAACCCTTCCGGCGAAGTCAAGGCGGTTTTCCTCTCGCGCAAAACCATGACCCTCTTCTCCGTAAACGACATACAGAACTTCTGTGCCTATGCCTCTAAGAGCTGCAACCATCTGATCGCTCTCGGCTTTAACCACCCTGGGATCGTTGTCGCCCTGAACTACAAAAACAGGCATGGAGATGTTCTCCGGATAGTTCAGAGGAGATGCTTCCTCCAGCATGACCCTGTCGGCCTCATCATCGGGGTTGCCCACTCTGATATCCATCATGGCTTTCAAGGGACGCCAGTAGGCAGGAACAGTCTCCATGAAAGTGATGAGGTTTGAAGGCCCGAAGAAATCAACGGCGGCGCAGTAAAGATCGGGAGTGAATGCAGCGCCTGCAAGTGTAGCATATCCTCCGTACGAACCACCCAGAATAACAACCCTTTCGGGGTCGGCTATACCCTGCTCTACGGCCCAGGCAGCGCCGTCTGTTATATCATTCTGCATGTTTCTTCCCCACTGTCTGTTGCCGGCGTTGAGGAATTCCTTGCCAAAGCCAGTTGAACCGCGGAAGTTAACCTGCAGCACAGCAAATCCCCTGTTGGCAAAGAGTTGTGCAAAGGGTTCGTATCCGTAGTAGTCACGGTACCAGGGTCCGCCGTGAACATACATTACGAGAGGATAAGGGCCTTCCCCGTAGAATTCCGGGTCTGGCTCTGTGAGGAAGCTCGGAAGAATGTACCCGTCGCGTGAGACAATTTCCACAGGTTCCACGGGGCTCAGTTCATAGTTCTCCAGAGCGGGAACTGCAGAGAACATTTCTGTCATGCTTCTGTTTGTTCTGTCGTACAGAAAGTATATGGCCGGATTATCAACCGTGTAGTAAACAACCACCCAGGTGCTGTCGGCTCTGTCTCTGGAAACCGTGGAGAAGTCGCCCTGGTGGTAGTCTGCAAGGAAATTCATATCGGCCACGATGGACTGATCCAGTACTTCCAGTCTGCGCCTGAGGTAGTTGTAGGAAACGAACCTGGGTTCACCCGTAAAGGGATCGAAGTTTACTTGTTCAACATCCGCCAGAGAATCGGAGGTGATGTATGTTTCCAGACCGGTTTCAAGGTTTAGAAGGCGAAGTGAGGTGAGATCCGATTCCAGGTTGGAGGTGAGATAGATACCCCTGCCGTCTTCTGTAAATCTTCTTGGTCCCCACTCATCGTTCGAGGAGAAATTTGCTATTTCCTCCCATGGAGACTCTTCGTCAAAGCGGTGGTAAACCGTGATGAACCCTGTCTCAGGATCGATGGTGTAATACAGCCGTATTTTCAGGTCCTCATCGGGCATGAAGCCCAGTATCATGTCACCGTTCTCATCGGTTCCGGTGTTGTCTGCGATAAGCGTGAGTACTCCCGTCTGAAGATCACAGCTGTACACATCAAAAAACATCTCGTTCTGCTGATTTGTTTCTATAAGAACGGTGTTGGGCTGGTCTTTGTCCGTGGCACTTACATAGGCTTTAACATTTTCGAAGGGGGTAAGATCTACAACCTCCCCGGTTGCAACATCAAGCCGGTAAACGTGATCGTTCTCCTCGCCGGCTTCATCCTGCATGTAAAGGATGTGGATACCGTTTTCTGCCCAGAAGTAGTTTGTAACTCCACGGTTGGTATCATAGGTAAGCTGCCTTGGTTCGCTCATGTCGCGGTTCATTACCCAGAGGTTAAGAACACCGTCAACAGGTGCTATATAGGCAATCAGACTTCCATCCGGAGACAGTTGGGGACCAACCCTCTCGGGGTTGCCGAATAGAACGGATCGGGGGATAAGCCGTTCTGCATTCTCTGAACTGAAATGCTCCGGTTCAACGAAAGGATCCGGAGCAATCTCTGATACCGGCAATTCTCCCTCTCCACAGGCTAATAGAGCAGCCAGCGGTACAAGGAACACAAGTTTTTTCATTTTAACTCCCTGTATGAACTAAGCGCGCGGATACCAACAGTGCCGATTATAGCATGTGGCGCAACGGCCGCTTTTTTTCAGGGAGAAATGCCATGATTGCTCCACCAAGACCCAGAATAACCGCAAGGGCAGAGATGATACCTCCGGAGCCAATCTCCGAGAACAGATTGAACACCCTTTCTACGGAAAAAACAGAACTGTAATCGATGCCCGTCAGGTCTTGTTTCTGAAGCCAGTAGGCCATGAGAAAAGCAAGTATAAGCGCGGTGGAGAGCACAAACACCACTGTAAGCCATGGGAATACTGGCCGGCGGGGCATAAATTTTACCCGGAAACCACTGGGCTCAGACCCGCGGCTGACGCTGGAAGCCAGCATTGTGTCAATCTTCTCTTCCAGTAAATCGTTACCCCAGGAGTTCATTTTCTCTCTCTTTCAGTATCTCTTTCAATTGGGTTCGGGCTCTGTGAAGATACACTCTAACAGTTCCCGCGGGTATGTCCATCACCTCTGCTACTTCCTCCGATGAAAGCTCCTGGAAGTAGCAGAGCGTGATAAGCTGCCTGTCACGAAGTGAAAGCTGTGCCACAGCTTCCTCAAGAATGACTCTTGAAGGATCGTAGGAGGCCGGCAACGTCGGGTTGAGATTACCAAGCAGGGCCTCCTCTTCTCCTATCTCCATTTTTCTGTTTCTTTTCTCCACTGCATTGAGGCATGTTCTTCTTGCGATGGTTGCAAGCCATCCGGGAAAAGCTGCCGGCTCCTCAAGCTTTTTGAGTTTCAGCCAGCCCTTGAGGAAGGTTTCCTGGCAGAGATCCTCAGCGGTGTGGTGATCTCCTGTCATTCGCAGGGCAAGGCTGTAAACAAATCCGGTGTAGTTCCTCACAAGGATTCCATAGGAATCTCTGTTGCCCTTCATGGCGGCCTGCACCAGCCTTGAGGTTGTTTCGCTCACGGCTGCCCGGGTGTTTTTCCAACGATAAAGAATGCAATGATGAATTTTGCGAGAGCGAGCATGGTCAGCACTGCCCCGGCGGCCAGAAGGCCATTCAAATCAGTACCGCCGATGATGAACCTCATGACGAAGAAACTGATACCCAGTGCTATCAGCAGAGTGCCGTGCATTAGGTGCTTCTGCTTTGGCGGAGTATTCTTTCTGCTGTCTTCCTCGCTGATGGAATTGATGAGCTGTTCCATTACTTCGGGGGATACGTTGCTTTCCATGGCCCTCTCGATAACATTGTACCTTGCGATCTTGTTCCTGTGCGAAATAAGTACTATGACGATCACCACAATAGCCGGTACGCCGAATGTGCTGAGGATGGCAACAATTGGAATCAAGCTGTCCATTTCGATCCTTTCTGTTCGGGTTACAGACAGAAAGACAATGTCCGGGCAATTTCTGTTACACTTTTTTTTCTCCCGAACATTGTACATAAAAAGGCATGAGAATTATAACAGGATTTATCGGACGGCTATTGATGGTTCTGGCGCTCATACTGACAGTTCCGCTTCTCTTTGCCGTTATCTCCCGGGAAATTGAGTGTATCGAACCATTTCTTTACGCAGCAGCCGGTTCGGCCGTTGTTGGCATTCTGCTTTTTCTCACCCGGGACAGAAGAGATCCTACCACAGCCCAGGCAATGTCCATCTGCACACTTTCGTGGCTGACTCTCTCCGTTGCCGGCTCGATTCCGTTTGTATTCATTATTGATGCGGGCTGGGTCGACGCAATCTTCGAAACGATGAGCGGCTTCACCACAACTGGAATTACAATGTTCACAGGGCTGGATGATATGCCGGCATCCATAATACTCTGGAGAAGCCTCACCGAATGGGTTGGCGGACTGGGCATTCTAACTTTTTTCCTTGCCGTGGCGTCAAAAGTACCAGGCGCCCACAAGCTGATGGGAGCGGAAAGCAGCAAAATTTTCTCAGGAAGACCCGTTCCCGGGCTCATGAACACCGTGAAGATCCTCTGGTCCATATACTCCCTGTTCACCGTGGCGGTTGCTCTGGCTCTCTACGGTTCGGGTATGGGGCTGATGGATTCCATCAATCACAGTCTTACAACTATTTCCACCGGAGGTTTCAGCCCGCACGATGCAAGCATCGGATGGTACCAGACCAGTGGTACAGGCAACTACATTCTCATCGAATACATCTTAATAGCAGGAATGCTGGCGGGAGGCACGAGTTTTCTTGTTCATTACCGTTTCTTTCGCGGGCAGGGGTTGAAAGCTCTTTTCTCCGGAACCGAGGCAAGGCTCTGGTGGACTCTTATCGGGCTCTTTACCGGCATAATTCTAATTGAGCGGCACATTACGGCAGGTATTTCTTATCTGTCCCTGGAAGAGGCATTCAGAAAGTCCTTGTTCCATGTATCCTCCATTATCAGTGCCACAGGATTTGTTACCGAAAACCTCTACAGCCCTTTCTTTGGAACTGCAGCGCGGTTGCTTTTTCTCGTAATGATGGTAACAGGGGGATGTGTGGGGTCCACCAGTGGCGGGTTCAAGATGCTCCGGGTCTCGGTACTGTGGAAAGTAGCAGAAGAGGAAGTAAAAAAAATCTTCCGGTCCGGGCGGGCAATCTCCGGTGTTAGAATGGAAGGTGACCTGGTTGACAGATCTGAGATAAGCCGGATTGCTGCTATTCTTTTCCTCTGGGTTTTCATTCTGCTCTCGGGAGGCCTGATCACAGCACTTCTCTCGCCTGGAATCAGCGGATTGGCCGCTTACAGTGGAATCTTCAGTGCTCTTGGTAACACAGGTCCTTCACTGATGACAACGAATCAAATGATCAATCTTCACTGGGGAGTTAAGATCACATACATTTTTGCCATGCTGGCTGGCAGGCTCGAGATTCTTCCGGTACTTCTGCTTTTCAGCAGGAAATCCTGGAAATAGGAGAAGCAATGTTTGTAGTAGTAGCAGGTGCAGGAACAATTGGAAGAGAAGTAACCGCTCAGTTGCTGGGAAATCATCATGATGTTGTGGTAATCGACATGGATCATGATGTATGCAGAGGGCTCTACTCTCTCACAGGCGTTGAGACCGTGAACGGGAACGCTACCCGTCTTGATGTTCTTGCAGACGCTGGCCTGGAAAAGGCTGACGTACTGGTGTGTCTCATGAGAAGCGATGCAGATAACATAGCGACGGCAATACTTGCCCGAAGCCTTGGTGTGAACAGGATACTTGCGCGCATGCGTGACCCCGGATATGCGGAGGCTTACAAGCTGAGTGGGGTCAGCAGCGTTCTGCGGGTTGCCGATCTTCTCATCAATCAGGTTCTGACCGAGATTGAACAGCCGAAGGTAAAGAGGATAATGCGTCTTGCAGGGGGTGCCGCTGAGATGTACGCGGTTTCTGTATCGGAAACATCCTGGGCCGCCGGTAAAACAGTAACGAACATCGCCTCGCACAAAAGCTTTCCGCGCGAGGCCATTCTGGCCGGGATATACAGGGTTGGCAGTGAAGCATTCGTTGTGCCCCGGGGAGACACACGGCTGGAGGCGGCAGACACTGTTTATGTGGTTACGCCGTCACGAAACATTAAGACTATCGCCGACATCCTCACATCTCCTTCAGGAAGACATTCATAAGCATTCCACGGCAGCAGCGTCATCGGCGCGCACAGGGAATAAACGCTTATGCAAAGTGTCCGGGTTGGCATCTGTCTGCCCGTTATGGAAAGAGCACCGTTTGATCAGCCGGCTATTATTTCTCTTATGGCAGCTGCAAGTACAGATATGGTAACGGGTTTCTGAAGCACTTTTACAATTCCCAGATTAATCATCTCATGGGCGGTGCTTTCCGCGCTGTGCCCGGAAAGAATGATAACCTTGACCCCTGGTGTTATCTCAGCCATTTCGTTAAACGCATCAATACCGTTCATCCTGGGCATTGTCATGTCCATAAGAACAAGCTTGATCTTGTCTCTGTTCTTTCTGAAAAGATCAACGGCTTCCAGGCCGTCTGTTGCGGTGATCACCGAAAAACCCAGAGATTCGATCAGTGTTTTAAGAACAGTTCTAACTATCTGTTCGTCATCCACAAGAAGAATGGTGCCGTCCATGGAAAATGAAGAAGAAATCTTCCTGCTTTCATCTGAGGCAGCATCCATGTCAGATACGGGCAGAACAACAACAACCCTGGTTCCCTTTCCAGGATCGGATTCTATTGTAACCGAGCCGTTGTGGGCATTTACCGTTCCGTAAACAGCGGGAAGCCCCATCCCGGTTCCATCCCCGAGGGGCTTGGTGGTGAAAAAAGGTTCAAAAGCCTTTTGCAGTACCTCGGGAGTCATACCTCTTCCTGTATCGGTTACGGCAAGCTCTATTTTCCCGGGTTCATGGTTACGGGTACTGAAAGTGAGTGTTCCTGATCCTTCCATGGCGTCTCTGGCATTGATGGCGATGTTGAGAAGGGCATTGTTCATCTCTGATGCATCTCCAAGAATGATTGCATCTTCTGCCCGAAGCACTCTGAGTATCTCGATTCTTCTGTCTATACTTCTTCGCAGAAGAGATATCACGTCGTCAATCTGATGATGAAGATTAAAAGGGGAAATGTTGGAAAGACCCTTTCTGCTGAATGCCAGAAGCTGGCGTACAAGGGCTCCGGCCCGTTCCGCCGAACCGAGAATACCCTTCACGTACTCAATTTGCTCCGGCAGAAGAGACAGATTCATAAGACACTCGGCAAAACCCACTATTCCCATCAGCTGGTTATTGAAGTCGTGGGCAATACCTCCTGCAAGCTCCCCAACCGAACGCAGCTTATCCGAATGTTTAAGCTCATTTTCAAGCTGATGTCGTCTGGTTATGTCCATAATAACAATAGTAGTTCCCGATTTACCATCTTCCATAGTATCCGGTCTTGCTATCAGTTGAATAAAAACATTCTCGCCAAGACCATTTCTAACGGGAACATCCATAGATACTGTTTCCCGGTTTTGCGCCCCCTCTTTCAGGGCTCGCAGAACAGTAACCGCCAGTTCTTCATCCATATGCTTCCTGAAAAAACCGTCGACTGTGCCAATTGGAAGCTTCAATACTCGGCAGGCGGAATCGGAAAAATTCTCACGGTGAAGGGAATAGGTCTCATTCCATTCCATCTCGATAAGACCGATCTTTGCAATTCTCTGAGTTTCCGCCAGTTTGTCATGAGCTTCTTTGAGGATGATCTCACTCTTTACTCCGGATGTGACATCCAGTGCATAGCCGTATATCGCAGTTCCGCTCCTGTCTCTGACCGGGTAACTGTTTACCCTGAAAAATTTTCTGCCCCTGCTGGACACTCCCCGCATTGTAACCATACCTGAATACATATCCCCCCGGGACAGCGCATCCGTCATATCGTCGAAAAATACATCGGCATTTTCGATAAGCTTTCTGAAGGCTTCCGCAGGAACAGGATTCGCAGAGCTGAGATCGAACAGATCTGCAGCTTCATCTGAAAGAGTAATCATTTCCTCGGAGGGATCATACTCCCAGGTTCCCATCCCTGCCAGCAACTGGGCATCTTTCAGTCTTTTCTGAAGCATTTCCTTTTCGTGGCTGGCCTGGCTCTCGCTGGTGATGTTTCTTACCGTAACACAAAGAGTTTCTGCATAATCCACGGGCCGGAACACCTCGCACAGGAAGGTGCTGTGGTTGTTGATGAACTGAAAGACCCTTTCTTCATGAAGTATCCCATGAATAAAAAGATCATTTGCTGCTATATCGGAGTGCTCCATCTCAATTTTCTCAAATTCGGGGTTTCTGTCAAGAATAGTCAATTCATCACTGCCGGCGGCGTGAGAAACAAGAATGGAACCCACCGGAAACCCGTTGAACAGGCCCCTGAATTTCCGCTCACTGCCTGCCAGCGAGATTTCTCCCTGACGAAGCAGGGTGATGTCGATAAATGTTATGACGGTGCCCCGGCCTGCCCCCTCTGAAGTTCTGTAAGGAGAAACCTTTGCCAGCCAGTAGCCGGGAAGGCCGGCTTCAAGCGAAATCTCGGCTGTCTCCCCTGAACAGGCAACCATCTGCACAGTTTCAATAAGTGAGTCCATCGAGGGTTTTGCAATAGTGGTGGTAAAATCAGTGATGGTTCTTCCAATGTCTTTGTCGGTAATCTTGAAAAAGTCACAGACCGTGGGATTGAACCTTCTGATATTCAAGCCGGTGTCAAGAAAAAGAGACCCGACATCCATGCTTTCAAGCAGGTTCGTCATGTCGTCTGAAAGAACCGCCAATTGGTGATTTACCCGTTGCAGCTCTTCATTGGAAGCGATGAGTTCCTCGTTGGAGGCAGTTAACTCCTCGTTGGCGCTTCTAATTTCCTCGTTGGTGGTCTGCAACTCCTCGTTGGAAGCCTGAAGCTCGCCTGTGCGGCTCCTGAGCTCCCTCCTTATGGAAGCCAGTTCGCTTTCCAGCAGAGCAATCTGTTCTTCAAGAATGGAAGTGCCGGACTCCCTGCATTCGATACTACTGGTTGAAACATGTCCTTCCGGATCATTTCTGATGAATTCCACAAGGAAGACACCCTTCATTCCCGGAGGTGAAACACAGCTTACAAATATTGAAACACTGTCTCCGGTGTCGCATTGTATTCTGCGGAAAAGCCCCGTGGCTCGTCTTACCCCGGTGCGCACTGCGGCTTTAAGCCTGGATGGGAGCATAGGCAGAATGCTGCCTCCGGGGATCCCGGATGGTATTGACAGAAAGGAATTCAAGTCTCCGTTTATAAACAGAATTTTGTAATCATCATCGATAAAAACACAATCAGGAAAGAATCTCTCTTCGAGACATGAAGTGAATGATCTGCTTCTTCCAAAGACATCTTCCTCGCTCTGACCTTTATAGCTTCCCGTAGAGAAAGTAGACCCGGATTTGCTGTAGTGCTTTTCAAGAGGAAATATATCTACTGAGGGAATGGTGTCTGATATTTTCTTGAAAAGGCGCCACCTGGAGTCGACAACTTCAAGATTGGCATGCTTCTGCCCTGGTGTTTCCCCGCTGCCCAGAAACAGATAGCCACCTCTGGACAGGCTGTAGTTGAGCCTTCCCAGAACGATGTCCTGCGCTTTCGGCTTCAGATAGATCATCATGTTCCTGCAGCTTACGATATCCATGTGGGCAAAAGGCGGGTCAGCAAGCACATCGTGATAGCTGAAAATCATGTGAGAGCGGATTTCTCTGCTTATTCTCCAGCCTTTTTCCGTTTCAGTAAAATACCCCCGGTATTCTTCGGGAACGGTCTTGAACTGCTTCTCGGAAAAGACACCCCTGGATGCGCTGGCCAGAGCCGATCTGCTGATATCAGTTGCAAATATGGTGAAATTTCTGCCATTCTCTCCCGCTACGCTGTCCATGAGCAGGGCAATGCTGTAAGCTTCCATTCCGACGGAGCATCCGGCAACCCATGCCCGAACAGGCTCTTTTTCCAACTCCAGAAAAAGAGGCTTTATCACGGAATCCTGCAGAACACGGAAAGCAGCGGTATCTCTGAAGAAAGAAGTAACTCCTATAAGAAGATCTGATACAAGCAGATCGAGCTGTTCCGGGCTGTCCTCAAGCATCTTAACATAATCTCTTATATCCTGCGAATCGGTGAGATTCATGTGCTTCAGATACCGCCTTCTGAAGGTGGCAAGACGGTACATGCTGAAGTCTACACCGCTGCGGTCGCTTACCATCTGAAGCAAAATGTATTCCCAGTCTTCCGGGGCGAATTTACCGTCGGGTATTACTTCGATTTCGCTGTTCATCAGGGCAAGATAATAACCGGTGGAAGCGATGAAAAGGGATCATTTGCCCTGAAACACCCTGTTGAAAGCCCAATCAATTTACAACGGCCACAGGTGCATCGTGGGCAAGTGAATAGTGACCGCTTGTGATTACTGTTTCGCCCTCTACAATGCCGTCTACTATGGCAACCATTCCTCTGCCTGAAGGGCCGAGTGTCACATAGCGCCAGTCGGCATGATCGGCAACCACGGCAAACACCATCGGTCTGTCGTCTCTTATAAGAACAGCCTGTTGGGGTATAACAAGCGAACCTTCATGCTCGGCCACGACAATCTCAGCCCTGGCAGTTGCGCCGGGACGAAGATCAGTGACTGGTGGAACATCAATTACCACGGTTCCCGATCTGAATCCAGGATCAATAACAGGAGACACCGATCTGACAACCCCCACTAGAACCGTGTCATTCAGCGAAGGGACGATCACAAATGCCTTAAGCCCGGGGGAGCAGAGGGCAAGCTGTCTCTCATCCAGATCCACTTCCACCTGAAGACTCCACGGGTCTACCAGAGTACCCAGGGGAGAACCGGGATACACAGTCATGCCTTCCTGTGCAGTAACTGCAGAGATAACGCCGTTGAACCCTGCTGACACCGCAGAGTTACCATACTGGGTACGGGCGCTTGAAAGATTGGATGAGGCCGATTCAAGACCGGTGGTCTGCCTGAGCATCCTTGTGACCTCTTCGGTGACTTCTCCCCGGTAGTTGTCAATTTCGAACTGATAGAGAGCCTCGGCATTCCTGTACTGACTGTTGGCCGAGGAAAGATTCGAAGCATGCTGCCCGCTAGCGACTCTGAAAATAACCGAGCCCTGTGAGAACTCTTCTCCTTCGAATTCAGGAGCCTGAACAACCTGACCCTGAATCTGGGCCGTAAGGCTTTGAGTTCGCCTGCTTGAGACCCTTCCTGTGGAGCTGATAACCTCGTAGAGAACATCAATTCCAGCAACTGAGGCTGAAACCGGCAGTGGAGAGGGTTCCAGTGTCTCTCTCTCCAGCTCTTCCTCCTCTCCACAACCGTAGAAAAGAACAAAGCTTGCGGCTAAAACAGCTATACTAATTCTCTGTAACATGTTTTTTCCTCCTACGGGAAGTGATCTGAATCAAGGCAGGCAGGGTTATCAGCACCAGAGGCGTGGAGATTACCATACCGCAAACAACGGTGAAAGAAAGCGTTCCCCACAGGTCCTGACTTGAGATTGGCCAGAGAACCAGAGGCAGAAGCCCGAGTACCGTGGTAGCAGTAGTCTGGAGAATAGGCCTCAGCCTTTCCTCAACAACTTCGTCCACCGATTCGCGCAGGTCCATGCCTGCCTTTTTCTTCTTTTCAAAACTATCTATTAAAAGAATCGAATTGTTTACTGCTATTCCCACAAGAAATACGCTTCCAACATAAGCTTCCGGGCTGAATATGCGGCCAAACAACCAGAATCCCGCAGAAACCCCCACAAGGGCCATGGGAATAACGGCAAGCACATAAAGCGGGGCCGTGAAGCTTTCAAAAACAATTGCCGTTACTGCAAACACCGCAAGAATGGCCAGCGCCACAAGAAGATTCATGTCGATGCCCTCTTCCTCCACAAGCCAGTCGGGAAGGAATGTGGTGTCTTCGTAAACTCTGTATCCCGAGGGCAATTCCAGGCTGGTGAGCAGTGAATTTCTGAAACGGGCTGCCATTCTTTCTGCACCCATGAAAGAATAGGCAACAGTACGAACATACTCTCCGTCTTCCCTCACAACGGTTCCCTGAACACCGATTGTATCGATATCTATCACATCCCGCATTCGCATGAAGCCGTCTCTGGTGGCTATCCTGCTGTCAAGTATGTCACTCAGTTCAGGGTCTTTCTGCCCTTCAAGACGGAATGTGAGATCGGTTGTTTCGTCTCCGATTCTTACCTGAGCTCCATACCCGCCAGCCATGTTGTAGCGAAGAGCCATTACCAGCTGGTAGGGATTAATGCCGAGGTCGGCAAGCTCCGTGCGGTCGAAAACAATGGCCAGCTGCTCGCGGTCTACGCTTCTGGCGTTCCAGTTGATGTCTACTTCCTCTACACGGGGATGCCTCTCAAGAAGAGTCTGAAGGTTCATTGCAATACCCTTGAGCCCCTGGTAGTCGAACCCGCGCAGTTCAATACTCTGCATCATTCCGGCGCTTTCGGTGCTTCGCCAGTAACCCTCGGGGCTTATGCCGCCCACCCAGATCCGTCTGATGCCTCCTATGGTCGTGGCAAGAGCAACGGCCTCAGATTCACATCTCAGAGCGGTCCCGTTTCTGATGGCTTCTGCATCGAACTGACTGTAAACAACCCCGCCCTCCCCATAAACAGTAGTTCTTGTAGAAATGACACCCTCCCGGTTAGCCATGACTGCCTCGAACCTTGCTGCTATTTCGTCGGATATTTCCTGTGGTGTTCCCGGCGGGAATCCGTATGACACATAGAGATAATCACCTTCGTTTCCGAAATTCCATGTCTGACCGTGCTCAACTTTGGCAATGAGCACATAGACTGCCCCGATTACAAGAAGAATAGTCACAATAACCGGGATCCAGGGTTTGTGATGAAGAATGGATACAACCTTTGCAAGAGCCCTGTCCCATTTCCTCTGGCGATACCAGTCGCCCTTGTTCCAGTGTCCTGCAATGGAAGGCACAAAAGTGAGGCAGACGGCATAGGATGCCATGAGCGTTGCGGCAACGGTGAACGCAAAAGGTCTGTAGTAGATACGAAGAACACCTTCGCTCGCCAGCAGGGGTACAAAAGCTACAAGCGTTGTGAGTATGCCGCCCAGAACCGGCATTGCAACTTCTCTGGCCCCGACAGCTGCTGCTTCAAGGGGGTTCATTCCCTGACGTCTTCTGTACGCGATTGCCTCCATAACAACAACAGCACCATCCACCAGCAGCCCGAAGGCGATGGCTAGAGCGCTGAGAGTAAGCACATTGATGCTGTACCCCGCCAGAAAGACTGCTGTAACAGCAAGAGCTGTGCTGAACACAATTGAACTGAGAATGAGGGGAGTCGTCATGGGACTTGGATTAAGAAGAAGAAGAATGAGCATTATGAGACCCAGAGAAACAAGAGCACGCCAGGAAAGAGCGCTCAGGTCGTCTGTGATGGCTTCTGTTCCATCCTCGATCACATTCAGTTCTATGCCTGCTGGAAGATCCATCTGCAGATTCACAACCTCGGCCTTAACGGCAGATGCCACCCTCACCGCATTGCTGCCTGCGGCACGGTCAAGCTGCATGGTTATCTGATCAAGGCCGTTGTATCTGAAAATCACACCTGAATTCTCGGAATAACTCTGGTAGATGCCGTGAGAGATGTGGTCAAGCGTAATAAAATCTGTTCCGTTCCGCCACACAATAAGCTGTTCCATTTCCCAGAGAGACATTGGGACACTTGATACCCGGAGAACAGCTTCAAGTGCCGTGGTGTCTGTTACTACACCCACATTTCTGTCTACTATTCCGCTCTGGATGGAAGAAACAACCTGTGCTAAAGTCAGGTCAAGGGAACGCAGGGCTTCTGTGTCGATATCAATGAGTATCTCTTCGGTGCCAAGCCCCTCCACTATCACGGAGCTGATACCGTCAATGCGCTCAAGACGGGGAACCACCACATCCTCTGCCAGATTCTTCAAAATCGATTTCTCCGCGCCGGTTATGGCGTAGATAAGGAAACCCTCGCTTTCCATTTCTCTGGGAACGGTTTGTGTGATGGTGCTTGCTGAAATGTTCCCCGGCAGATCCTCTCTTATCATGGAAATTCTCTCGGTAAGTTCCATGGATGCCACATCCATATCGGTTCCCTGCTCGAAGGAAACGGTAACGACACTTCTGCCGTCGCTGGAAGATGAAGACACATCCTTAACTCCCGACAGCTGCCTTGCTGCCTCTTCTATCGGTCTTGTCACCTGTTCGCAAACTGCCTCCGGATCTGCACCGTACCACCCTGTGGTAACATTCAGTTCAGGCAGCGTAGTATCCGGGGTTCCTTCTATCGGTATTCTGAAAAAACTCACAACGGCAAGACCCAGAAGGCCTATGTAGATAATTGCAGTTCCTCTTGGCCGTTTGAGAAGACCGGTAATCATGAAGTGCTCTTGTCTTTTACGAGCAATGTGTAAAGAACAGGAACTATTACAAGGGTAAGCAGAGTTGCAACAGAGATGCCGCAGATAACCGCAATTGCCAGAGGCTGTCTGAGTGAAGCACCCTCGCCCATTCCAATTGCCATGGGCAGAAGACCGAGCACTGTTGTTGCGGTTGTCATCAGAACCGGGCGGAATCTGTCTCTTCCTGCGTCTATAACAGCGCTCATTACAGGTGTCCCGGTTTTTCTCAGCTGGGATATTCTCTCCACAAGCAGAATTCCGTCGTTAACCACAATTCCAGAAAGTATCACAAGCCCGATGCCGGAAAGAGCGTTCCAGCTCTGGCCGAAAAGGGTCAGACCCAGCACTACTCCTATCACTCCCAGAGGAACGGTGATCATTATGATGAAAGGCTCCACAAATGACTCGAATTGAACGGCAAGAAGCACGTACACAAGAGCAACGGCAAGCAGCGCCGCAAGAATAAGGCTTGAAGCAGTTCTGTCCATCTCTTCGATCTCGGCTCCGGTGCGTAGTTTAACAGGTTCACCGCCAAGCATCGAATCCGACAGAGCTGTGATAATCCTGGCTGTTCCGGCCATGTTCGTACTTCCGCTCTGAATGGAAACACCCACCGCCCGGTTACCCTGATAATGTTCGATAAAGCCCGGAGTCTGCCTGACGTAGGTGTCAACAAACCTGTCTACCTGGAACAGAATCCCATTCACCGCCACAGAGCGCTGGAATATGGAATCGACAGGAATGCCTTCACCGCTTCCGGCAAGCAGCATCACATCTACCTTTTCGTCCTGCCGATAATAGGTGGTTGCAACAATACCTCTGGAAAGGCTTTCCAGGTAATCGGCCACATCGCTTGTGGTAATGCCGAGAAGTTCCAGGAGTTCACGGTTCGGCCGAACCACAATTTCCGGTTTTCCCGGCAGATAATTCACATCGGCGCTGATCACGCCTTGTACACTTTCAAGCGAAGCCTCTGCAAGCAGTTCGGCCGCGAGAAGATCGGTTTCAATGCTTTCACCCTCTACATAGATAGTGAACCCGCTTCCTCCGCCTAAAATTTCACCAAGCAATGTGCCCCTCGGACCAACCTGAAGAGGAAAACTGAACGATTTACTCCATGCATCACGAATGGGAAGAATGGCTCTGCGTGCCTCGTCTGCGTTCCCGAACGCACTCACGGAAAGAGCATCCACCCCCTCGTCTGCCCGAACACCGATGCGGCCGCTGGTCCAGTCGGCACCTGCTAGTAACGCGAGTTCACTGACCGTTGACGAAAGCTCTACAAGCTGATCCATCGATGTGCCTTCAGGGGCGCTGAATGTCATCTCGAGCTGATCTGCAGGGGTATCAGGCAAAAGCTGCATGGGAAGTCTTGTGGCGCCGAAAAAAGCAACGACAGTTATGATAAAAGTGATGAGAAGCACTCTCTTTCGCATAACGAGCATTCTGCTCATGGTTCCGGCATACTTTTCCTTCAACCTGCCTGTGACATCTCCCCTGGACTGTATTTTACCAATTCTTGCAGCCAGCGCTGGAATGACGGTAACTGCCACAAGAAGGCTGGCCATAAGGGCAGAGCCCACCGCCAGAGCCTGATCACGGAAGAGCTGGCTTGTTATTCCCTCCATGTACACAACAGGGAAGAATACGATTACGGTTGTAAGTGTACTTGCAACGATGGCCGGTCCGACTTCACTTGTGCCTGAAATAGCCGCTTCAACCCGGTGTTCACCCTTCTCGCGCCTTCTATAGATGGCTTCAAGAACCACCACGGCGTTGTCTACCAGAAGACCAGTTCCAAGGGCCAGACCGCCCAGAGACATGATGTTGACGGTTACACCGGCAAGGTAGAGAAAGAAGAGGGCAAGAGAGATACTCAGGGGCAGAGAAAGCCCCAGAATCAGGGGGCTCTTCCAGTCTCTGAGAAAGAAAAAGAGAACACCGAATGCAAGAATTCCGCCCAGAATCAGCGCTTCAACAACGCCGCCTATGGCTTCCTCTATGAACGTGGCATCGTTCTGTATTATTCTCAGGTTGATACCCTCGTTGGCGCCGTTGAGTTCATCAACAACTTCCGACACGAGCCCGGCTACTTCCACTGTGTTGGATTCAGCCATTTTTCTGATACGGAGGATGATGGCCCTTTCTCCGTTGTAACTGGCCCACTCGGTGGGAGGTTTCTCAGAGATGTATACATCCGCAATGCTTCCCAGAAGAAGCGGAGTGTTTCCGAGAGTGCCGACCACGGTGTTCTCCACATCTTCAAGAGATTCGAATTCCCCCTGAAGCGACAGGAAAAACTCCTTCTCTCCATCCCGCACCTGTCCACCGGAGGACACAGCGTTGGCTCCATAAAGTGCCGCTGCAACAGTTGCCGGATCTATCTCAAGCTCTTCTATAACTCCGTCATGAAGCCTTACATAAACTGCAGGGGTTGCCTCGCCGTCGATTTCGCAGGCGGCCACACCGTCCACCTGCTCTATTCTGGTTGCTATAACTCTTCTTGAAAAGTCTGTGATGTCGGTCCATCCTCCGTCCATGGTGAGAAGTATTTCCATGAACGGTCTGCTGGATGGGTCGTAATCGACTATGGTGGGTCTCTCTGCAGCATCGGGCAGCGACCAGCTGGCCACATCGAGCTTTTCCCTGACCTCAAGCCTGGTGTAATCCATACTGGCGCCCCAGTCGAATTCAAGTGTGATCCGGCTCATGTCACCGTATGATCTGGAAGAGTAGGAGCGGAGCCCCCTGACACCGGCAAGGGCATTTTCAAGGGGATCAGTAACAAGACGCTCTACTTCATAGGGGCTGGAAGAAGGGTATCTTGTTTCAATTGTAATTCTTGGATACTCAACAGATGGAAGCAGGTCAACCGGCATCTGAAGCACTGCGATTGTTCCAAGTACTGCGGCAACAATTGAGATAACGGTTACTGCAACCGGCCTGCTAACAGCAGAAATGGATAACTTCAAGCCAATCCCCCTCTCAGAAGGGTAGTCAGGTATTAATTCAGACAATGAAAGTTAATGAATTGACACTCGAATTGGCAAATCCTGTTACATTCTGTTACTTCCTGCAGCCTTTTTAATCAGAGCCACTTCCATTTTTTCACTTACAGACAGATAGAATTCCATGGCATACTGCCCTTCCACATTTCGTATCGACGGAATGCCCCAGCAATCGAAAACGATCCACAGGCGGTTATGACCGCCAACGGTAAGAAGGCTGTCAATAAGCAGTTCCGGATCATCTGCACTTCTTCCCTGCTCTCCCGGTCCGCTCTCGGATTCTCCTGCAAACGGAGTGCTGCCCAACGGGGCAAAACAGTTCAGATCTGTTCTGGAGTAGTATTCCCATGCAAGAGATGTTGACTTTCCTCCGAATACAACAACAAGATCGCCCGGATCAGCAAGAGATTCAACAGTTGCCACAGCGGTTCGCCAGTCACTCCGGTGATAGGGGAAGTCGTTCATTCTGTAATATGGAATAAGGGCGAGCAGGCACAGAAGTGAAACCGAAGCTCCGGCAAAACGGTATCGGGCGAAAACAGCACCGGAGGTGATAGCAAAAGGAATCCACAGAACGGAAAGCTGACGAACAGTAGGGTCGTCGGAAATGAAGAGGCAGAACGGAAGAAGAAAAGCAATCCAGAGATACTTCCTTTCAAAGGGCTTTAATCTACCCGTAAAGAATGGAACCACAGTAAGGAAAAGAATTACAAGAACATTCAGAGCATAAGCGCAAAGCATTCTGGGACGATCGAGCAGGTTAGTGGATATCTCGGGGAGAAGACCACCTGCGAGTATCCTGAAAAACTCGGATAGCGGCCTGAAACTGATAAGCCTGTTCAATCCCATTCCCTGACCCGCAGCGGCCATTCTTATGCTTCTCTCTGCAAACTGAGAGGAAAAGAAAAGAAAAACAGGAGTGTACATAAGCCCGATAACAATGGGAACAGCGATGAACCGCTTGAATGGAATTCTCTCACCAGGGTGTATTGTAAAAAAAACGGCACAGCCCATCGCCACGCTGATAACAAATATGTGCTGAGTAAGTATTCCCGCCGCACCCAGAATGATGCAGCCTGCAAGCCCCTTAGTGGATCCCCGCCATGTCTGGTCAGCCACATCTATAAACCAGAGGGAAAGCGAGGCGTTTATACCGTAAACCCAGGCTTCCTGGCCGAGAGACACAGCAAAGGGGCACAGGGCCCAAACCATTCCTGTCCAGAAACCTGCAGCAACAGTTGTTCTTCTGGAAACCAGCCGGAAAACGGGAATCACCGCTGAGGCAACCGAAACCGCCACCAGAAGTCTGAGGCCGAACTCGCTTTCCCCGGCAAGCAGAGCAGACAATTTCATAATTACAAAAGCAAGCGGAGGGTGAGGAGTACCGGAAGCCACCGCTGAAGACATTTCCGCCCAGCCCAATCGCACTGCTCCCCATGCCAGAAACTCATCCATCCACAGGCTTTTTCTGCCCAGAAACAGCAATCGGGTAAGAAGAGCTGTTCCGGTGAGAATACTTATGGGAAGCCATTGTCTATTTTCTGGAAGGTGCAACATCACTCCTTCAAACAGCCGGTTTTCTTCTTGTGAGCTTTTTCTCGGAAAGCTGCTTCTTATCACCCAGGCGTCTCTCGCGGGAAGCCCTGGTGGGTTTTGTCGGCCTTCTTTTTTTCGGCTCCACAAGAGCCTGCTGTATAAGAGCATCCAGCTTATCGAGAGCCGCCCTGATGTTCATCATACGGCTTCTGTACTCACGTGCCTCGATAACTATCTCACCTGAATCGGTAAGCCTGCTTCCGGCGAGCTTCTTCAGCCGCCTGACAACATCATCGGGAAGATCTCCCAGGTGTATGCTGTAGCGAAGCTGCACCGCCGTTTCCGTTTTGTTCTGATGCTGCCCCCCGGGGCCTCCGGCTCTGAGGTAGGTCCAAGATAGAGCAGCATCAGGCACATCCGTCATCAGTTTTTGCTGCCCAGCCCCTTCATCAGGCTGAACGCAAGCATAATTCCCAAAAGTGCAAACATTGCGATCTTTGCGCCGACCGGCCCCTCTCCGCTAAAGCCAACTATACCGGCAAAGACTGCGGGAATTCCAAAAAAGATATCGAAAACGGCTATTTTTGCTTTCTTGCTTACCGGGTATTCAACACCGAGCACTTCTTTTTTTGAACCGTGTACAAGGGCATTGTACTGTTTGCCCTGCATGGTGTATTTCATCTCCCATAGCGGAACATAGACAAGGTCAACCCGGTTCACATTCACATTGGTGTCAACATCGGTGAGTACATCGGCCTTTGATTCGGCCTTCTTTGCCTGATGGCTTTTTATGTTGCCCCTGGCATTGGCTTCCGCCCTGTCCTGGGTTATCTGGCCGTTAACCAGATTATCCGCCAGACCGGCGTTCTTGACAGCTTCAATATCAAAAGGCATCTGCCCTTCCAGAAGATTTCTGTTGGGGCTCTCTTTGCTTCCACCCAGTCTCAGCCAGAATTTACCCCAATCAGGAAACACAGATTTTTTACCGGGCTGGATATTGCCGACCCCCCAGAATTCATCGGGGTTTTCACGGGCATACTCGGGCCAGGTGAAGTCTTCGTTGAAACGGCCACTCACCGGTTCCCACCATGTTTCTGTCTTCCTCTTGTCGCCGGTTCCCACAGTTCTGGTTCTTTTCTTTTTCCCGTGCCAGGAGGTGGCCGCACTGCTCTTCACTATCCAGTAGGGAAGCATCATTCCCTTAATCGATTCCACTTTGGCAGAATCCACATAGCTCTTTGATCGGTGAAACCCCTTGGACAGAAATGTTATAAGTGCGCTAATAGCATCGTTCTCGTTCACTGCCATGGGCAGCATCGAATGGCTGTCGATCTTCACGATGTTGTCGTAGCCTGCAAGCATGGTGGTGGTGCCGCAGTAGGGGCAGGTTATAACGCTCTCACCCTCAAGGTAAGCGAGGGGGCCTCCGCAGTTCTGGCAGGAAAGCTCCCTGTCGTGGGCCAGAGCCGTAGAAGCTGCCTGTTCGGATTCAGGCGCCCCGGGTGTTTCCGGTACTTCGGGTACCCCTGGAACTTCGGGGGCTCCTGCTTCCGGGGCCATATTCTCTTCCTGCATATCATTCCCTCCCTTGTTGTAAACAACCCACTGCATAGACAAGCGCATTATACACACAAAAAGAACACACGGAAACAGTGATCTATTAAAAAACCGGCCCCCCGAAGGGAGCCGGCTCTATTCTTCGAAACAAACTTCCTAGAAGTTCATTCTCCAGTTGGCATACATGTCGGTGTAGCCATCGATATCGGCGTTCTCGAAGCCATAGCTGCGGGTACCGATCTGAAGCGTGTTCAGGTCGCTGAACAGGTCGATGTTCACGCAGAAGTCGATGCGGCTGTAGTTGTCTTCAAGTTCATCAGCAGGATCAAACCAGGAATAAATTGGATCTACGCTGTCGTAACGGATTGCGGGCATAAGGCCAAGAATCACATCGCCGTCAAGGGTGATGTCGTAACCGGCCATTACGCTCATGCCGGCACCATTGTGAAGCGTCCAACCCTCTGCATCGTTACTGGGGTAACCGAGTGTCATGTATTCGCCCTCGAAGCACAGTTTGCCCGTGGGGGATACAGGGTAGTTGGCAGCGGCAAAGAAATCCATGCCGTTGCTGCTCCAGCTTTCGACGCTGTCTCCAAGCTCGGGCTGCCCTATCATGGCCATGGATCCTCCGATGGTGAGCCACTCGGTGGGGTCAACGGTAAGCCTTGCTGTGAACTGTTTGTTGTGGGTTGTGTCAGCATTTGCATTGGTTCCATTGCCGTTGGAAAGGGCAAGGTCAACTGTCACGGGAGAAAACTGGGCTGTAAGCATTGTTGTGATTTCTCTTCCACCGTAGATATTGAACTGACCCTGGGTGGCAATGGCGCTTCTGTCGGCAAAGTACATGGATCCGCCGCTGCGTGTGTATCCGTAACCGAATGGGGCCTTGAACTGTCCGCCGGTGAGTGTGAAGTTTTCGGAAAAGTTCAGATTCAGGTATGCACAGTCAACTGCCACATAATCATCACCGGGAGTGGTGAGTGTTGCGGAGATGTATCCGTCAACATACTCGTTCAGTTTGGGAAGCCAGCTGATGAATGTGTAGGTGCTCATGGATGAACCGATGGGATTGTTTTCCTGTCCGTACATCGTCCAGCGGAAAGTACCGTAACCCTTGAATTTGATAAGTTCTGATCCGCCTGTGAGCACATCACCGGCGAAAGCAACACATGCGATAACTGCAAGAACAGCAAGAGTTCTTTTCATTAATATCACCCCTCAAAAGTTGTGGCCGGGAAAATCATATCTTCCGGCCGGTGCCAGTGGGGATTATACTTGCCCCGTATGGAAATGGGCAAGTATTTTTCCTGAGGGGTTATGTATCACGGGCATAAATACTATCTTCGCGGTGTTTGCAGGGCTTTTCGGGCTGTGCATTGGAAGCTTTCTGAACGTTGTAAGCTGGCGTGTTCCCCTGGGAAAATCAATAGTTTCGCCTCCCAGTGCCTGCCCCGGGTGCGGGAAGGAAATTGAACCCCATGACAACATTCCCGTTATCAGTTATCTGCTTCTTCGGGGGAAGTGCCGCCACTGTTCCATGCGTATTTCCATAAAATACCCGGTAACCGAGTTTATTACGGGGACTCTTTTCACCCTGTCGGCAATTCACACCGGCTACTCTGTGGCTTTTTTCAGTTTTGCGGTGCTCACCTCTCTTATGGTGGTGGTTGTAAGAACCGACCTGGAGCAGTTCATCATTCTGGATGAGGTGAGCTTGGGCGGAACGGCCGCCGGCATACTCCTTGCTCTGATTCCTGGCGGTATCGGCATAGTTACCTCGCTGGTCACCGCAGCGGCGGGCGCTGCGTTTTTCATTCTGATACGAACAGGGGCATCCGTTTACCTGAAAAAAGCGAACATCCGCACCGAAGCCCCGGAAGGTTTCGAAGATGAAGAGGATGAGTTCCAGGGTGGAATGGGCTGGGGTGACATCAAGCTTGCAGCATGCATAGGTGCTTTTCTGGGACCCGCTTCAACTGTTATAGCCTTTTTTGCCGCATTTATTCTGGGGGCACTTTCAGGAGGAGCAATGATGGTATTCGGGGGCAGGAAAAAGAATGTACCCATACCCTTCGGGCCGTTCATGGCTGCAGGAGCAGTGCTGGCTTTGTTCTTCGGAGAGCCGCTCTGGAACGCCTATATCAGTTTTATCGGCTAGCGCTGAAGCACAAAAAGTTCGTCGGCGCAGATAAGAGCCCTTGTAATCTGGGTGTTCAAAGCAATGCTTACCGGATCGCCGTAACCGCCAATGAGTGCCTCAACGGTGTTGTCGACCGTGTTAACCACCGCAAAACCGTACCCCGGGCAGGCGGCATAGAGATACTTGCCGTTACTTGTTACAGCCAGAGCCGAGGCGGGATACGGAACGGTAAATGTTCTTGAATGCTGGCCTGTGCCGCAGTCGATGGCCCAGACCTCACTCTTCCCCGCAGGGGAAACAAAAACCTCGCCCAGCACCGTGGAACACATTCCGTTCACTCCACCCTCAACTGTTGTCTGTGATACGGTGGAAAGATCGTTTGCAGATATTTTGTACACAATGCCGTTGCTGTCTGCTATGAACAGATAATCTCCGTTCGTTCCCAGAGCGGCGGCAACTGGGTTTACAGCGCCGGTGGCTCCGACCTTCGTTATGGTCCAGCCCACTGTTTCCATCTTGGCAACCGTACCGTCGGCGCAGACAATAAACACTATAGTGGAAGAAGGGCGCGGCACGATAAAGCTTCCAACCTCAGGCAGAAGTATCTGTTCCTGAACAGTGTAGATTTCATTGGAAACCACGAACAGCACATTACCGGAAATGGCCAGACCGTAGCCGCCCTCGGGAGAACTTCCCACATCGGTGACCGGCACACCAAGCGGTACTTCAGCCCTTACATAACCCGCTTCACTGTCAATGAAATAGAGAAAACTTCCTGAAGCAACCAGCCCATCTCCGTTCCCGCCCAGGAAATCACAGGATGACGGAGGGCCGCCTGTATTCACATTCTGAAGAATGAATGCGGGGAACTCGCTGCTGATAGATGGGCCTGTTGATTCACAGGCAAGGGCCAAAAGAACAAACACTGCAGATATTGCTGACTTTTTCAATTCAGGCCTCCGGTGCTCCCTGCGAGGAGCCTTTTCATGTCTTCGGCATTGAGAGCCGCTTTTCCCATGTGGCAGTTGTTGAAGAAAACATAGCAACTCCTCACCCCTTTTGACAGGCTGCGGAGCTTTGCTGCCCAGCCTTCCATTTCTTCCGCAGTATAGGAATAGTCGTATCTCTCGAGGGTGTTCCCCCACCACTTGCCGGCATTCCTGCCGTGCAGTCTGAGGTAAACGGTGTCAGTTTCTTCCATAATTCCTGTCTCCGGCAGCCCATTGAGAGCCGGAAGGTCGACCGACACGGGAACAAAACCGATTTCACTCACCCGCTGCACAGGTTCACCGGTATACCACCTGGAGTGCCTGAACTCTACAGCGGTCTTCAGGCCTTTCAGATTACCGGCAAGTGCGTTGAGGTAGCTGAATGACTTTTCCTCGAGAGGGAATGACCACGGAAACTGGGCAAGAATCATGCCCATTCTGCCTGTTTTAATAAATGGCTCAAGCATACGGTGAAAAGCCCTCCACTGGTCTTCGCCGGAATCTCTGGAGTGGGTCATTGATGAGTGAAGCTTCACCGAGAAGGAAAAACCGGGGGGAACGGAATCTGCCATTTTTGCGGTGGACCCTGCGGCTGGAATGCTGTAGTAGGTTGAGTTTATCTCCACAGAGTTGAATCGGAGAGTGTAGTATTTAAGCCAGTCTTTTCTGGCAATGCGGGCGGGATAGAACACAGAAAGCCAGTCTGGAAAACTGTATCCTGAGGTTCCAAGAAACAGTTCAGCACCGTTCTGCAGCTTCTTCTTTTCCACTGCTGTCTCGAAAAGATCCATTATATGTCACCACCTGCCCTTAATGTACTCAAGGGCTCTTCCGCTTACCATGGCCCTGTCTCCGTAACGCACCCGCACCTGATCGGCAACCTTGTTCAGCTCAACAGTTTTTTCAGGAAAGAAGGAAAGCTGGGCGGTTTCAGAGGGAAGAAGCTGGCTGATGGAAACACCTATCAGGCGGATGGGTTCATTTATATGCATCCTGGCCATCTCCAAGGCGGCGGCAAGGATGGTCTGGTCCTGGTCGGTGGGGGAGCCAAGTATTTTTCGCCTTGTTATACGCTTCATGTTCCGAAGCCTGTACTTGAGGGTTACAACGCTGCCGATCCAGCCGCCCTCCCTTGCCCGGCAGCCTGTTTTCTGGCAAACCATGGCCAGAGCCGGCATGTACTCCTCTGGTTCTCTGACATCGCGACTGAATGTGTGTTCATGGCCCATGGATTTTGGGGGCTCGCGGTGCCCGAAACACTCTACCGGACGGTCATCAATGCCTCTGGCATATCTGTAGAGTTCCTCGCCCTGGCAGCCGAGGATAGACTTGAGGGTTCCCCGGGAAAGATTGCGAAGCTTTCCAATGGTATCTATGCCGAACATTCCGAGTTTCTCCCCTGTGCTCGGACCCACCCCCCATATTGCACCAACTGGAAGATGAATGATGTCGTCAGGCATCAGAAGCCCGGCTCCCCGTGGTTTGTTCAGGTTTGATGCCATCTTTGCCAGAAGCCTGTTGGGGCCGCAGCCAACTGTACACCAGAGAGAAGTGGCGTTGTAGACGGCTTTCTGTATCTCGAGGGCTCTGTCAACCAGGCCGCCTGAGGTACCGGTAATATCCATGAATGCCTCGTCGATGCTTGTGGCCTGCACCATTGGAGTAAACGTAAGAAGCACCTGGAGTATGCGGTGGCTGTATGAGCTGTAACGGGCAAAACTCCCTGAAAGAACAACTGCGTGGGGAACAAGATTCAGTGCCCTTGTCATGGACATTCCTGCGTGCACTCCATATTTCCTGGCCTCGTATGTGCAGGAGGTAACCACCGAACGGAAACCGGGGTCGCCCCCCACAATAACCGGCCTGCCTTGGAGTTCCTCTCGGCCGAGAAGCTCGACAGATGCGAAGTAGGCGTCCATATCGACATGAAGTATCCTGCGGTCAGGCTCCGTGGGAGTACTCGCAGTCTATGATCCAGCCCATGGTATCGGTGTTGAAGTGGATTTCGTACACATCGTCATGGGATGTGCGCACCACGTAGTGAAAGAATTTTACAGTGCCCCGGCGGCTCTCCCAGCAGGAGGAGACCCGAACCACATGATAGACCCTGTTCTGCCACCGGAATCTGCAGGGAATAACTTTGCCCCCTGCGAAGTGGCAGATCATTTCTATCCGTTCTCCCAGTTCCTGCAAAACTCACCTCCTGCTGTTCCGATTGAAGGTAAAATAGTATACATTAGTTTACTCGTCAAAGACCTCTCTCCCGTAAACCCCGGCAAAGGCTGCAGGCCGCAGGGGGAGATATGATCGCGATTGCTGAAAACCCGTTTTACCCGTATATTTTCGGGCATCTATCTGCCTCAGGCAGCTGAAAAACATTTCGGGCCAATTCGCTGTATGCCCGTAAATATTGATATGCGATTTGAAAGGAAGGTTCACTGCCGTGATCAAATATCTGAAATTGAACGACAACAAGTGCGTTGGCTGCCTTAACTGCACCGCAACCTGCTCGAAGCTGTACTTCAAAGTGGATGATCCGGCAAAATCCCGGATAAAGGTCTTCCCCGTCGGCCTTGGCAGGCACCACATAGTGGCCTGCGACCAGGAATGCCGGAAGTGCGTTGCCGAATGCCCCACCCAGGCCATCATCGTAAATGCCCAGGGTGTTGTGACTATAAACAGAAGCCTTTGTGTAGGCTGCCTGGCTTGCGTGGCTGTTTGCCCCGTCGGAGCAATGTTTTATTACCCCGGTGAGTCTACCCCCTTCAAGTGCATAGCCTGCGGCGCCTGCGTTAAAACCTGTCCTGCGGACGCCCTCGAGCTGGCCGAAAAGGAAGACAGCCCGGCCTCCCGGCTACCCTTTGAACTGGCCGAGGCCGCGAGAAAGAAAGAGGTCACAACATGAGCGCTTTCAACAGGAAAGACTTCAAGCTGCTGAAAGAATACAAGTTTGAACCAAAACCCATACAGCGGGGCTATGCAATGCGCACACTCCATCTGGATGTGGGTTCCGGAAAGGTCACGGAGAAACCCGTGTCTGAAGACATGAAAAGGCGTTTCACCGGGGGCAAAGGCTTCGGTCTCAAGCTTCTCTGGGATGCCACCAGCCCCTCTACCAAATGGAACGACCCCGAGAATGAAATCGTTATTGGAATAGGCCCCATTGGCGGAAACACCAACTATCCCGGCTCCGGAAAGAGTCTTGTCGTAAGCCTGTCACCCATGACCGGCATACCCATAGACTCCAACGTAGGCGGGTTCTTCGGCCCCTACCTCAAGTTCGGCGGATGGGATGCCATGGAGATTCAGGGCAAAGCCGATGTGGAAACCATAGTGTTCATAGACTCGAACGACGGCACAATTCAGTTCTACGAGGCCCCTGAAACTCTTCAGCGCGATACCCATCTTCTTGCGGAAGAACTCACGAAGGCTTTCGCAAAAGACGAGAAAGATTTCCAGTCTGTCGCCGTGGTCAGTGCAGGCCGGGCTGCCGACTACTCTCCCATGGGGCTTCTGAATTTCAGCCTCTACGACAAACGCCGCCAGGGCATCCGCATTAAGCAGGCTGGCAGAGGCGGCATCGGCAGAGTTTTCCGAGACAAGAAAATACTGGCCATGGTCTGCCGGTTCTCGGGAGTCAAGCAGGATCTCAACAATGCCGCAGACCCTGCAGCAGTTCAGCGAATAGGCCTCAAACTTCACCGTGAGATAATCGTAAACGACGATGCCCAGTGCAAGATGCGCAAGCAGGGCACGGCTCATCTCATGGAGGTAATGAACAGCTACGATCTTCTCCCCACCAAAAACCACAAATATGGCCAGGACCCGCAAATAGACGGAATCTCAAGCTGGGTATGGGAAAAACTCTTCAGCCAGAACCTGCCCGACGGCTGCTGGTACGGCTGCACCATGGCCTGCGCCCACGCAGTAGACCACTTCGAGCTTCTCACCGGCCCCTACAAGGGCACAAAAGTCTGTGTAGACGGCCCCGAGTACGAAACCGCAGCCGGTGTGGGTTCCAATCTCTATGTGTACGATCCCCACGGCATTCTCGAGCTGAACTTCTACTGCGACACCTACGGCATCGATACCATCAGCTTCGGCACCATGACGGGCTTTCTCATGGAGTGCTGGGAACACGGCATACTGAACGCGGAAAGAACCGACGGCATTGATCTCTCATGGGGCAACTGGAAGGGCGCTGCCCAGATTCTCCACGACATGGCCGACGGAAAGCGTTTCGGTGTTCTGGCAGGCCAGGGAGTAAAAGTACTGGCTGAGTATTTCAGCAGAGAGTACGGCGCCGACCCTCAGTTCATGAAAGACATTGCCCTTCACGGCAAGGGTCTCGAGCAGTCCGAATACATCGCCAAGGAATCTCTGGCCCAGCAGGGCGGCTTTTACCTGACCAACAAAGGACCTCAGCACGACGAAGCATGGCTGATCTTCATGGACATGGTTAACAACCAGATTCCCACTTTCGAGAAAAAGGCCGAAGCTCTGCACTACTTCCCTATTTTCCGAACCTGGTTCGGTCTTCAGGGTCTGTGCAAACTGCCCTGGAACGATGTGGAACCCGCCGACAACGCAAAGCACGAAGAGCCCGGCAAAGTTCCCGAGCACGTTAAGAACTATTTCCAGCTTTATGAGGCAATAACCGGTGAATCAATGACATGGAGTGAACTCATCAGGCAGAGCGAGCGGGTTTACAACTTCCAGAGAATCTTCAACATCCGCCAGGGGTATGGCCACAGGAAAGATGACTACCCGCCATATCGCGCCATGGGTCCCGTGCTGGAAGACGAGTACATCGCCCGGGAAGAACGCTACGACAAGCAGATGAAGGAAAAAATCGGTATCGACCCGTCGGGCAGAAGCACCGCTGAAAAGGTGAAGATCACCAGGGAATACCGCATGAAACAGTACAATTCTCTTGTTGATGCTGTCTTCAATCGACGGGGATGGAGTTCCGACGGCTGCCCCACCCCGGCGCACCTGCAGGAAATCGGCATGGATACACCTGAGGTATTGCAAGTAGTTAACGCCAGGATTTCCGGCAAAACATAGAACCCGCCCGGCTCAGGGCTTAATTTATTCAGACAGCAATCTCCAGATCCGGAGATTGCTGTCTGCTCCCGGCACATATCCCGGTTGCATCAGTTCAGTTCTTCGGTTCAAACCGGGCTGTGTCTGAAACAGCACAACGCAGCGGATGTTCGAACCAAATAGTGATAAAACTTCACTGTACCCGGGCGGCTTTCTCTGGTTACTTCTTCTTGCCTGCCAGGTGGAAGCCGCGGTAATGGAAGTTGTTTCACCTATCTCCTGAATCCGGTTGATTTGCTAACCGACCGATAGTAGATTCCCTGACTAACAGTACCCCGCGAAATGAGGATTTACGATGAACGAGAGCAGTAGAACAACAAAAACTTTGTTCTATTCAGGATTCTTGCTTCTGATGGTTGGAATGACGCTGTTCCTGTTCGTACTCGCAAAATCAGAGAGCAGTAATCCGTTGATAATGAACAGGTTCTCTCTCACTCTCGCTTCGGTTATGCTGCTGATCATGCTTATCGTCCTATCCGGATTGTGTGCTTTCCTCTTCAGAACAAAGCGTACTCAATACCTGTTAGCGCGGATAGTCTCGTTACTGGACAGGATACCGGCTTTTCTCGAGCTCTCCATCATGTTTGGCTGGATCCCTATCCTCTTCCTGCTCCTTGCCGGCAAGAATTTCTTTCCCCTTGCCGGGGAAGCGCTCTTCCTGCTGGGTCTTTTGCTTGTGTATGCTGGTTTCTTGTTCATTGTCGCAATATCGGTCACTCTCCCGAGAAGGAAGATGCTGGTTGAAAGACTACTTTTGCTCGGAATTTCGACTTTCGTCGGGCTGATAGCACTGGAAATCTGTGTCAGGATCGTATCACCTCCATCGGTGTTTTCCCCCGAAATCGAACTTATTCCATACCAGAATCTTTCTATTAATGTTGATCTCCCGGGAATGTCACCGATTGTCACACACACGACAAACAGCATGGGTTTCCGAGCGGAAGAACCCCCCGCCGACTGGGACAGATGGCTCACGATCGTCACGATCGGGGGCAGTACGACTCACTGCTATTACATGGATGACATGAAGATATGGTCTCACCTGCTCCAGGAAAACCTCCGGGAGGTCCGACCTGACACATGGGTCGGGAATGCCGGTTTCTCCGGGCACTCCACCAGAGCGCACATTCTCTTCATGCAAGAGCTCATCCCGGCCGTATCGCCAGATATCGTTGTTCTCCTTATAGGTACGAACGATCTGATCTACTCGACAAGGTTTAATCCGAGATGCGGAGGGATACGTAACGAGCGTCCATCACTGGGATACAAGTTTATAGCATCCAGTAGACTCCTCCAGATACTCAGCTCCTGGATAAGGGGCAGTTACGGGAATGAGTACATGCTGACAGAGAATCTGCCCCCCTACATCCCCATCCCTCTTGATGGCCCCGAGATGGAACTGCCCGAGGATCTCCGGGATCTATGCACTTCCCTGAATGAGTACAGCGACAACATCAGGGAAATCATCAGGCTTGGAAGGGCATCCGGAGTCCAGATCATCTTCATGACGCAGCCCTCGCTATGGGAAGATTCAGATTACTGGCGCGGAATACAAGAGAGCTATTACTGGCGACCCGGTGAAAACAGCCGGCTCTCTGCTGCAACAGTGTGGAAGATGCTCGAAATATTCAACTCGGAATTGATATCGATATGCAGCAGCGAGGGGATTCCTTGCATGGATCTCGCTTCCATGGTTCCCCACAGTTCAGATTACTTCTATGACGGAATGCACTTCAACGAAGCCGGTGCCCAATTGGTTTCCGATCTTCTTGCCGATTTCATGATCGAACAGAACCTTATACAAAATCTTCCCGCTCCCTCGTCTGGAGCGCAGAGCGGATACCCTCCGCAGCGTTGATAACTGCGCCTTTCAGCATGTTCTATCGCGCCTTTATGGAAAAATGTATGCATATGCTTTCTTAAAATATCTATAAAATGAATAAGCAAGCGGGGAAGCTGATCTCTATATTCACCTTTATAGAAATACTTGCGTCTCTCCTGAGTGTTCCAACACCATATTCCTGCATTCATGCCATGCAGCCTTCTGTAAACCGTGTCAGTTTCTGTCATTATGCCTGTGCTGGAAAGCAGAGGATCAACTGTATATCGAACACTGCATTGACAGGGAACATTGACTCTCGGTATTCTTGCCTGTAGCTGATTCGCTAACCGGCTGAAGTATTCCGGTGGACCACTCAATAGAGACCACCGCCGGATCGGTTTCATTGTAAAACCCATTAAGGAATTGTATGGCCACCGTTAAAAACATGAATGCACCCACGATCAGCGCTGTTATTCCCGTTTACAATGAAGAAAACAATGTGCAAAATGCCGTATCAGCCCTTAGAATCGTTCTTGAAAAGGGATTCAGCAATTACGAAATACTTATCATTGAAAGCGGCAGTACCGACGGAACCGCAGGGATAGCCGACAGTATAGCAAGTACAGACCCGCATGTACGGGTTATTCACCAGATAAGCAGAGAGGGCCTTGGAAGCGCAATACGACTTGGATTCGCCAATTCCAGCATGGACTACATCCTCTATCTTGATGGAGATGAACCATTCGATGTGGAAAAGATAGGAAAGGTCATCCCTCTCCTTGGAGAATATGATGCGGTGATAGGATACCGTGCCGGCAGACGGGAAAGCTTCAGAAGAAGGCTTCTCAGCGGAGTTTACAACAGGCTGATACAGTTCTTCTTCCGCCTTGATGTTCGCGACGTTAACTTCTCTATGAAAATTATCTCCCGAAAACTTATGAAGAAGCTGAAGCTCCGGGCTAACAGTTGTTTTTACGACGCAGAGCTGATAGCTGAGATCCGCCGAACAGGAACGGAGATCTGTGAAGTGGGTTTTGACTACACCCCCAGAACATCCGGAGAATCATCTTTGGATAAACCGTACATAATAATCAAAATGCTTGCAGAGATGATGGCTTACTTTATCAGAAGAAAACTGCTGAATCGCTGACTGATTTCCGTATGATTATGTTCTTCATCATCAGAGGAGTAAAGGCGGAGAATTGTGAAGAAAGTACTTGTCACCGGGGCAGGAGGATTCATTGGTCACCGACTTGTGTGGTCACTACTTGAATCCGGCTGCGAGGTCAACTGTTTCCTCCGTTACACTTCAACTACATCCATAGGGCTTCTGGAATACCTTCCTGAACACTTGAAAAAGTCTGTTAACCTGTTTTACGGTGACATCCGCAATCCGGAGATGGTGAAAGCAGCCATGCAGAACTCTGATACAGTCTTTCATCTTGCGGCTCTGATAGGGATACCCTACTCCTACGCATGCCCGTCGGATGTCGTTTCGGTGAACGTTGGGGGAACCCTCAATGTTCTGAACGCCGCCAGGGAAACCGGCGCAAAGGTAATGATTACCTCCACAAGCGAGGTATACGGCACAGCCCGGGAGATACCCATCACCGAAGCCCACCCTCTTAACGCCCAGTCACCCTATGCCGCATCAAAAACCGGAGCGGATCAGCTGGCTCTCAGCTACCACTCAACCTATGGCCTTCCTGTTGTTCTATGCAGGCCATTCAACACATACGGACCAGGCCAGTCCCAGAGGGCGGTGATTCCAACCATTATCGCCCAGGCTCTGTTTTCAGACCGGGTTGAGATAGGGTCGCCTGACCCTACCAGAGACTTCACCTTCGTTGATGACACCGTCGCCGGATTCCTCGCCTTAGCCAGTTGTCCAGCTGCCACTGGCCAAACTGTTCAATTCGGATCAAGCTTTGAGATTTCCATCGGAAACCTGGCAAAGTTGGCAGTAAGTGCCTGTGGCAGAGATGGTATTGAGATTATCCACTCGGCACCGGCCAGAATCCGCCCTGAGGCGAGTGAAGTAGGAAGACTTCTTGCCTCATCTGAACTTGTGGAGAAACTCACCGGCTGGCAACCGAAGATATCACTCACAGATGGGCTTAAACTCACAGCAGACTGGATAAGAGATCATCCTTCACTCTACAGACTTCGGGGGTACAGCGTATGAAAACGAGGCGGGTTGCGGTGATTCTCGCCGGTGGAAAAGGAACCAGGCTAGCCCCCTACACCGCCATTTTTCCAAAACCTCTTGTTCCACTGGGACAGTATCCCGTTGTTGAAATACTTGTCAGACAGCTGGTTGCTTCAGGGTTCAATGAACTCATATTCTCCACCGGTTACCTCGCTGAACTCCTGGAGGCTTACTTTCATAACCATCCTCTAAAGAAAAACGGTATTATTTTCTCATGGATAAAGGAGCAGGCTCCTCTGGGTACCGCCGGACCTCTTCGCCTTATTGAAGATCTTCCGGAAAACTTCCTCGTGCTCAATGGAGATCTGTTCACAACCCTCGATTTTGAAGGGCTTTATTTGAATCATCTGGCTTCCGATGCTGCCCTCACTATTGCCATGCACAGTAAAAGCATCAAGCTTCAGCTGGGTGTTATTAAACACCATGGGTGCAGTGTAATCGAATACCTTGAAAAACCAGTACATGAACACCATGTCAGCATGGGGATATACGCCTATTCCAGACGAGTTCTCAGCTACATTCCAGAGGGTGGCAAAATGGATTTCCCTGAACTGGTCAACACTCTGATCAAGGCTGGTGAAAGGGTACAATGTGAGATAAGCACCGCCCGCTGGCTTGACATAGGAAATCCCGACGACTACGCAGCGGCACAGGAAGAGTTCACACTTGATCCATCGGTGTACCTGAAAGAAACCAGGTAGAATGAGGGTTCTTGTAACTGGAGCCTCGGGCTTTCTGGGTCGCAGGGTAATCTCGCTTCTTCTCAAGTTGGGCACTGATACAACAGCTCTGGACGTGATCCCTCCAATAAATTCAGCATGCGAACTCCTGCTCTGTGATCTTGCCAACAAAAAGGATGTTGACACTGTTCTTAAAGGAAGATCCTTTGATTCTGTTCTTCATCTTGCGGGAGTCAGGGGTTCCAGGAACACAATGACCAGTGTAAACATTCTCGGAACAGCCAATCTGCTTAAAACCCTTGCCGGCAGATGCGGTTCATTTGTTATAGCAAGCTCCTGTTCGATTTATGGTATCCCGCAATCTTCAACAGGAAGGGTTTCCGAGACCGACTGCACCGAACCTGTTACAGAATACGGCTCTATCGTACTGGAAAAGGAAAGGATAGCCGGGAGTATTTGTGCTGAAAACAACGCGGATCTCACCATTGCAAGGCTTTTCAACCTTTTCGGACCCGATCAGCATACCGGCATGATGGTTCCATCAACCGCACAGAAACTTGCCGATATACTCGCCGGCAGGGCCAAACCACCCTTACAAACAGGTCCACTTCACACCGAGAGAGACCTCATTGATGTTGAGGATGCCGCCAGGGCTCTTGCAAGAATGACGCTGACCAGATGTCCCTCTATTCTCAATGTTGGTACAGGGATTCCCATCTCCGGGATGGAGGTAGTAAAGGCACTGCAAACAGCATTTGGAACTGATATCCCCGTGAAAGAGGATTGTCTGGGAAGTGATGGTGTTCAACGTATCTTTGCAGACATTTCCCGCACATCGGAATACCTTGGCTGGAAACCGGAAAAAACCTTCTTATCCACAATCCATGAAATAGTTGAACGGCTGCAGTTACCTGACAATATCGATTCCTTCTCCGTTCCAGACTAAAACGGGAATTCCATTGCCAAAGCTTGAGTCATCTGTAACTACAAAGTTGCACTGACCTTCATAGAGATATTTCATAAACAAAGGTACATTCTTCATCTCAGCGCTCTCTTCCGAGCCTCGTGAAAGATAAACCAGACATGTCTCGGGATTGATTTCCTCAAGGATAGCCACGATTCTTTCGAGGCTTCGGTACACCCTCTCATGCTTCACTGTTATCTCATGAAAGTCAACTGATGCACGCCTTACCGCAAGGCCTGAAATCATCAGTACAAGGAATAGAGCCGACGGCAAAACCCACTTATTTATCTTCAATCTCAGCGAGCTGAAGAAGTAAACCATAAACAGTGTGGTGAATGCTGCTGAAGAATAGACATAATGAGGTTCCGGAAAGGAAAGAACCGACTGAAAACTGTAAATACCTGTCACAAGGATAGCAACCAGGAACTCCCTTAAGCCCTGTGTTTTTCTCTGAATCAGAAAAGACGCGATAAGGGTCGTTTCAAGGATTATGACGGCAATTCTCAATGGTGCTCCGACGAAAGCAGCACCGGAGGCATGAAACACCACCGAGGCAACCCCGCGCATGGAGCTGACCATATCAGGTTGTGATTCGTATCCACCGATATCCCCAAACATCCAGAATCTCCCTGAAAAATACAGAATGGCCAGAATAGCCATAGAACAGACAAAGAAAACTGTGTTCTTTTTGTTCTTTTTACCGGAAGGCCAGAGAATATACATAAGTGGAAGGGCAATAAAGTTAGCGACTCCGAGCTCCTTCCCTCCAAGGGAAAGTGCTGTAAAAAGACACGGAAGCAAAGAAGTATATGAGAATAGCTGCTGCCTTCCGAGTAAAAGCACCGAACGGAAGGCAAGGATAGAAAAGAGTGTAGCAATCACATCCGGCCTCGTGGCAATAAAAGATACAGCGCAGACCGCCCCGGGATGGATTGCAAAAAGCATCGCTGCACCGACAGCTATCCACTTTTTCCCACTAAGAGTGAATACCGTTGCGCCCGTCAACCATGAACAAACAAGATGCACTAAAAAGCTGACCCATTTGTAGGCAGCCGGTGAAAACCCGAATAGAGAATACTCAAGCATGTATAGAGTGCTGGAAAGCGGTCTGAAAAAACCTATCAGTTCGCCCTGGGCATTATGCCAGCTCCATCCGTCATGGAGAAACTGCAGATAAGGAGTTTGAGCTTTCAACGGATTAAGAAAGGTAATAAAAGTCTGTGTGTCAAAAAAGGAGTTCAGGGATGGAGCATAGGCCCAGATAGCAAATCCGAGGAACAACAGAAATGCGATTGAGAAGTACATATTCCTAATTGACATCCAGAAACTCCTTTATTTATGACCTCTGTTTTCCTTATTTATTATTTTCACATAGGATAAAATAATGCCAGCTATATGTATTACTAAAAATATCCTTTATATGTCTTATTATTAGTATTTTCATTCCATTCAATATTTCTTTTACTTCTTCTTCATTTGAGTAAAAATGTGGAATGTTTTGTTCTGGGCCTTCATTTTTTAAAACTGTATTCCTATCTACTTTCTTATATTTTTTGTTCTTATACGTAGGACTTTCTTTTGAGCATAAAGTAAAATACAATTCTCCTTTATTTCTTACTACACGATTCATTTCACCAATTATTTTTCTTATTCCAATAGAGTCAGTATGTGAAATTACATGATAAGCCAAAAGGGCATCAAAACTATTATCACCATATGGCAAATTATGTATATCACCACAAATAACATTTCCATCTAAACCATTTTTTAAAAGCCTCTCTTTTGTTTTATTAACACCAAATTCAGATAAATCAATACCAGATATATCAAAACCATTTTTAGCTAATAAAAGTGTATTTCTTCCAATACCACATCCAAGATCTAACACATTCCGATATTTTTTTTCTTTCCATCTTTCTACATAATAGTACACGTCTTCCGAAGAATAATCCCAAATTTGATCTTCGGCAATCTCCCAGTACCATGCTTTAGAAATTGACATTGTAATAATCTCCTAGTAGCGCCGAAGGCGTCCAGCTAACGAAAGAAGTTAACCGGCCCGACCGGCGGCCGAAAGGTGAACGGAGAAGTGGAATCAGAGCCGTGAGACATGGAAGTAGGCAGTGCCGGTTGGGTCCGAGTTGAACGAGGGGTTAGGCGTCTGCATTTGAATCGCCGACCTGGCTTGAAGTGTGGAATGCCAAAGTAATAATTGTCGGAAAAATAAAGCCTTTGAGATAGGAAAGCGGGTGCCTACCCAGGGTGAAATCGACGGGCAGGTTCCCGAAATGCGCCCAATAGTGCGTTGCAATTAGCCCGGTGATACCGACCCACATCCCCCACAAAGCCCAGCGGTTGCCAAATACGACGAGCAGCAAACTGAGGGTAATCACCACTCGAAGGACCGATTGTACGTATTCGAATGTTGTATGAGCACTGGTACCAGCGCCTAGATACAGATCGCACAGGGTAAAAGTGTGGTAATAGATCAGCAGTCCGGCGAGAACGAAGATGATCAGGCGCCGAAGTAACAGAAATCGGCTCGCCTGCATTACAGATAGTGTAGTCATCTCAGCCTTCCATTCAATTGCGGATAACAAAGGGGACAACCGACATACTCCTCGATTCGCATCAGTCGATATCCTACTTCTTCGATGATCGTGAGCGATTCAGATGATTCGAGGCTCAAGGCGTATCTCCGTTCTACAGTCGCCTAACATCCTGAATACCCTGCACAAGTTTTAGACAAGCCAAATACTTGGCAATTGTGGCAGGTTCATTCAGTGGTTAGGCTTGATGTTTTTCTGCGCTTTCCATGTTATTATTACATACATACTTATTGCCAGTACAAATAGTACCGCTATCCATGCGAATAAATCACCTACGATTGAATACACTGTTACTTGTCCCTTTGTAGGCACATCGGAATAAAGTATAGACTGATCAGAAGTAAAATAATCAAGCGAAGATAGCTTCTCCCCTCGACCATTAAACGAAGCTGATAATCCCCATGAAGCTGCCCGTACCATGCTGAAGCCCTGTTCAATTGCCCTGAAAGATGCAGCATATGTGTGGTAAGGTGATATTTCCCGCCAATCGTTTCCAGGTACTGCCATGATATCAATCTGCATTGAACCTGCCTGATGAATCAGGGAAGGGAAATTCATGTCGAAGCAAATAGCTGATCCAATGCGCCCGTAAGGTGAATCGAAATACCGTATTATGCCATCGCCGTACGATCCTTCACCTGGAGTGGGTTTTGACTTACAGTACTCAAGCAGAAGCTCCCCCTCGGGTGATATCCAGGTAATTTTGTTGATCGGTAACGATTGAGAAGCATCGCTAGGGAATACCAACATAGGTAACCCCAGGTAAATGCCGTCTCTAATTGCCAATTCCTGTGCCTGTTCAAGAAAGCTATTCTCCATATCGGACTGCACATTAATGATACTCTCTGTGCCAAAGACTATTTTAGCTCCCGACATTGCTGCAATGTGACAACTATTCAGGAAGGATTTTTCGAGTTGACTATTGATGGAATCGGGCTGGCCCTCATAAATTTGAATGAGTTCATCTTCAGGGATACTAATGGATGCAATTCTCACTGTATCATCATTAGTCTGTCTTCCCACGCGTATCTGCCCATACAGAGTGATTACAAGAACTGGCACTGCATACACCCACAGTGTTTTTCGCAGATTGTGATTTTTAAAGCCGTGATCCCACAGCCAATTGATTACTGAAGCGGTCCACATGACAATAAATGTAATCCCGTAAATTCCTGTTACTGAAAGCATTTGCAGCAGAGGGAGTGACGACTGTGTGTGACCAAGCATCCCAAAGGAACCTGAAGGATTTGTGGAAATTGTAATAAACTCCATGAGCACAAAAACAGAAGGAAACACAAGAGTTGAAACAATGCCTGGTATTCGTTTGTAGTAAATCCTATCGATGAGATACGTTAAGGAAGTAAAAATACTCATCATCAACATCAGGATGTAATAGAACATCCCTGGTGTTGGTATCATTCCTTTCCAGATGAAAATGTTGGAGGTTAATCCCGCAATAATCAAGTAAAGAAACCCATTGACTGGCTTCCGATATCTAAGAAATCTCATCAGGAATATTGGGCTAAGATAAGTTGCTACTGGCAGAATCCATTTCCCATTTGAAAAGAATAGGGCGGCAAAGCCAAGTAGAAGATATAAATATGATGATTGGTTTTTTGACTTTATTGAATTGTGCATCCTAAATCCTTTAGCTTTCGTTGTTAAAATATGTTTTTCTACTGCCCAACGCTCTGAATAACCTGCACAGGTAAGACCGAACACGCACCTTTGCGCATGTGTCAGGTTCATTCAGTTGTTGTGGCCAAGTTTCTTTTTTGATTGAATACCTCAGCCAATCGGATAAATGATAATCAGCTGAACTTCAATGCACAATATCTATGAATGTGGATTGTCGTGGGCGGATATGTCTGGTTTGTTCGGTTATGTCCGGAATACTCGTATCAACCGTAAGCTTCGCAGGTGTTGTATTACGGATAAGGGTGCTGGTTCTCAACAATCTCAGTAAGACAATTGATCACTCTTGACGCATTTCGTCATTCGTCATAGTTTTAGGTATGATTAAATCAATCAGATGCAGGGACACCGAGAAGCTGTTCAATGATGTTGATGTTCGCAAGTTCCGAAGTATCAACAGAGCTGCAAGAATGAAGCTGGAGATATTGAATGCTGCTGTCTCTTTGAACAGCCTGAGAGTGCCTCCTGGGAATAAACTGGAACAACTCCAGGGAGACAGGAAAGGGCAACATAGCATAAGAATCAACAGCCAATGGCGCATATGCTTTGTCTGGGAAGACGGAGACGCTACTGAGGTAGAAATAGTTGATTACCATTAGGAGAGAGATATGAGCAAAACACTTACACCGATCATACCTGGGGAAATCCTGCTGGAGGAGTTTCTTAAGCCGCTGGGAATTTCTCAGAATGAGTTGGCCAGAGCAATCAGTGTACCACCAAATAGGATCAGCCAGATCATCAACGGAAAACGCGATATTACCGCAGACACAGCATTGAGACTGGGCAGGTTCTTTGGAATTGAACCTGAGTTCTGGCTCAACCTTCAAACAAGGTACAACATGAAGGAAGCAAGAACCCGTTTAGGTAAAGAGCTGGAAATGTCCGTAGATGTTTACAACCCAGCATAGTCAAGATAATGAATGGGCCGTGAGTGATATTGCATGTCATCGGTGAATCAGATTGAGATGAAAGGCTTTACTTTTCGTTCTACTAACCGATATCAGAGAGCTCTTCCTGGTACCCTATCACTTTCCCGTATTGTAGCCACAACGCTCTAAGTCAGAAGACTGCGGAAACCTGAGTTTCAATAACCCTGATGCGGTTCTGCTGTATTTAGTTGTTCTGCACTAAATTGCTCGGATACTATCCAGCTCTTCTTCCAGGCGCTCAGCAAGAAAGACCTTGAGTAGAGATTGGTATGGAATGTCCTGCTTGTTCGCAAGGATTTTCAGTTCTTCTATCATTGATTCCGGTAACCGCAACGATATTGTTTTTGTCGAGGGCTTTAGCTTTGACAGAGTGATTTCTGTCGCATCTTCCCAGGAAAGGTAATCACTGGAGTCATGACTCCTCCAGAAATCTCTTTCTTCTGCTTCTGTTTTGAATATCGGGATTCTTTTCTTATTGCTCATTCTTTATACCTTCGTTCTTCTCGCAAGGTCATGTTCCTTGCGGATATGATTCTGATTTTGTCTCCCAGAATAGCAAATACTACAAAGAGGAGACGACCCAAATCAGTTTGACCAAGCACATAGAATCTCGATTCCAATTCTGAATGCTGACAATCTCTTCTAAGAATGAAAGGTCGATTGAAGAAAATCTGCTCGCACTCAGATTGAGATACATCGTGTTTATCCCAATTCCTCGTTGCATTCCCTTCATCCCATTGGAATCCGGTACATTCTTTCAATTGGTCTTTTGGTCTTACCATATCACATGTATACTTTCATCATATACATTAGTCAATCCCACTACTGTTCTATGCAGAACATTTGAAAATCAGCGGGTTTGACACGCGCAGCGTGATAAAATCCGCTGTATTGACTTGTTAGTAATTTAATTCTTTTCCGCAATTACAAGCATTTCAAAGTCTTCAGTTGTTAATTTATCTTTTCTGCTAAAAGCACCAAGTTTTGCCCCAAATATATCAATAGTTTTGAAATAAAGTGTTTTTAATAGCCAGCATATTTCTGATGGTATATAATATCTTTCGTTACATTTTAGTTCCTTTGCATTACCAAAATCATCTTCAACTATTGTAATACTATAATCACGAAAAGTCATCAGATCAAACGAATTATTGTCATAAGCTGCATTTCCTTCCTTCGTTTGTGAAGCGAGAAACTCTTTAACAGAATGAAATAAAGGAAACAATCCATTTAAAGTAGTAAATATCAGCTTTCCTTTTGGTTTTAAGGCCTTGGAAGCATTTTGAAGAATTTGAAAATTCATTTCATCAGTTTCCATGAGCGGAAACGAACCTTCACAAAGCATAATAACCAAATCAAATTGATTCAAAAATGGAAGATTTCTTGCATCATGTTTTTGGAAGTCGATTTTAAGATTCTGTTCAGCTGCTTTTTCTTTTGCGCATTTCAATTGAGATTCCGATAAATCAATTCCTACAACGGAATATCTTCTTTTGGTTAATTCAATTGAATGTCTGCCAGTACCACATCCTATATCAAGAATTTTAGTTTCTTTATTGAAATTGATTTCTTTTTCAATAAAATCACACTCTCCAACTGTGCCTTGAGTATAACATTCCTTGTCATATTTTTTTCCATAATCCTCAAATAGTTCTTCATACCATTGATTCATTTGATTTCCCTTTTGTATTTTTGCAACAATCAGCGTAACCAGCGCGTTAGCCTTTACCCTATTCTCTAGCAGGTGTCTGGTTCATGCTGTTGACACTCATAGAGGCCTCCCCCTCGGCATGCCATAAAGGTATGCTGTGGGTGCAATAAACCTCAAACAAGGAGGAGACCCTATGAGATTTTATACAACTACCCATCAATATTACTGCGGAATTGACCTTCACGCCAGGGTAATATACCTATGCATTATCAGTTCGGACGGAGAAACGCTTCTGCACAAGAACATGAAAGCAGAACCAGAAGCATTTCTCAAAGCCATTCAGCCCTACTGCTCGGATATTGTCGTCGGAGTTGAATGCATCTTCACCTGGTACTGGATCGCAGACCTTTGTACTGACGAAGGGATCCCGTTCGCACTGGGACACTCCCTCTACATGAAAGCCATCCATGGGGGAAAAGCCAAGAACGACAAAATGGATTCTTGGAAGATAGCTTCTATTCTCAAGGGCGGTACATTCCCAATGGCTTATGTGTACCCGGCGAGTATGCGGGCAACCAGAGATCTGCTCAGAAGAAGAAGTTACCTGGTTCGAAAGAGAGCAGAACTCATTGCTCATTTTCAGAACACCAACAGCCAGTACAATCACGAGCCTTTTGGCAAGAACAGTATCACACACAAATGCTGCAGAGAGGAAATACTGGGCCATTTCACCGACTCGGATGTGTACGCAAGTATGGAGATCGATTTCAATATGATTGATGCCCTTGGCGTGCAGATAGAAGCTGCAAGAAGCATGTTCTGGAGAACGCAAGGAACCATGCCCCCCATTCTTATCACCTCTTGAGGACTATCTACGATATCGGAAAGATTCTCTCTCTTGCAATTCTCTATGAGATCGGTGATATCGATCGTTTCCCAAGGGTTCAGGAATTCGCCTCGTACAGCAGACTGGTAAAATGCTCGCGAGAATCAGCAGAGAAGCGCTATGGTTCTGCGGGAAGCAAAAAATAGGGAATCTACATCTGAAGTGGGCATTCTCTGAAGCCGCAGTACTGTTTCTGAGATGTAATCCGGAGGGTCTTGAATACAAGAATAAACTTGCCAGTAAACATGGCAAAGGTAAGGCTCTTGCCATTCTCTCTCACAAGCTGGGAGCAAACCGCCTATTTCATGCTTAAACGCCGGCAAGCCTTTGATATGAAAAAGTTCCTGAGTGCCTAAGGGAGGGAGCGGTTAATCCCTACGTCTAACTGCAACTGAAAGGAGAAAGCTGGTGTCGCCTGTCCCAATTGCTTCGAGAGAATCTGACTTGGATCAGGAAAGGGATAGATCAGCGAAGTCTAGGTATGCATTGCTGTTGATTGGATGGCCGTTCCGCTCCCGCATGAAGAAGAAAATATATTCAGTCACGTGTTCTGCTCCTCCCCCGAGCCCGGAGATAACTGGTGAATTCGCAATTTAACCAGGTCTGTTGAGTGGGACGGTATGAGGGCACCGATGTGTTTCTAGGACGTGAAGGGAAACCTTCCAAGCTTATCTGAACGAGCCTTGATCCTCAATAAGTGTTTGGTGCAGAGCCGAATGTCGAAACGAAGTCAGAGTGCGATACTGAATACAGGAAAGCAGAAACATCAGTTGCAGGGGGACGGGTTTACCCCTTGACAGCGGGAGGCCTCATAAGTGTTAGACCGCATTCATTCTCATCATATTTATTAGCCATTTTAAATTTCTTTCATATATATAATATTTTTTTATACTTACTACATATATAATTTATTTAAATAATCTTAATATGTTTTGATCAATTTCCGTTCTATTTATCGGATTATTATTATAATACTGAGCCCCATACGCAATTATGTATTCAATTTGTGTAAATCCGAACATTTGAAAATATATTTCGTATTTTTTTATTAAATCATTATAATGACTTTTATCAGAATAACCATAACTTAGAATAAAAACCATTTTCCTATTCTTAGTTAAATGTGATGCAGATTGTCCATTTATTCCGAAATACGACCAGGTTCTATCTATAAAACATTTTAATTGTGCACTTATATCTGCATAAAATACAGGACTCGCAATTATTAACATTTCTGTTGTTTTTACTTCTTCTAATACATTTGATAAATCATCATTAAAATAACATTTATCTGTTTTACTTTTTCTACAGACATAGCATTCCTGACATCCACGAATAGCCATACTATTTAAATTGTATAGATTGATTTGATTATTACTATTATTTATTTTACTGACTATATCATTAATAATTATTGAACATGTGCCTTTTATATTTGGACTTCCATTGATTATGGTCGTTTTCATTTTTCCTCCCGCCGAAGGCGTCGGTTCTAACGCTTCGAATGAGCCGCTTTATCTCCCCAACCTCTAGACAGGCAAAGTTGGCTCTATTCGATTGTTCTGCTTTAATATTGGATTATATCAGGCTTTAATTCTGTAATCAAGTATGTGAGGGGACTTATTCAGGAGATCAAGAAGAACTTTTGTCGATCCGGTTGGTATGCGTTTGCCCTGCTCCCACTGCCTTACTGACGAAGGTGATACATTTAAGAGTTTGGCAAACACTGCTTGGCTTAGCCTGGTTTTCTCTCTTATCGCCTTTATCTCTTCTGAAGTTATTTTTACCTCTTCGAAGTTATATCCTAGTTCATCAAAATCTCTTTTTGAGAAGGACACTGGTAGATCTGCATTCAGCATATCCTGAACTGTTCCACCGATTGCTTCTTTGATTGTTTTTCTCATTATCCTTCCTCCAAATCGAACAACACTTCGTTCTCGATTGCTTTTCTTAGTTGAGAAGAGTTAAGCTTAAGAAGATCACTACCAAGTTTCTGGAAGTAATACAATTCCTTGTTGCTTATGTTTCCTCTCTCATTTTTCGCGAACCCATACAGAAATATCGCTCTCTTCTCTTTTCTATACACAACGATTGTCCTGTATCCTGAGCTTTTACCTTGCCCTTCTCTTTTCACCCTGACCTTGAAAAGATTCTTACCAAGGTCAGCAACAGATAGCCCGTTCTCAAGATCGACAAGAGACTCGAGAATAGCTGAATTGGTTAATCCCGCTTTTCTTGACCACTTGCTGAACCATTTAGTTACGAGCTTATCCATACTCCTAGTATATCACATTGTGTTATGGTTTGTAAAGGAATCAGCTTGAGATACTTCATTTCTTAATCTGCAGCACGCTCTGAATAACCTGCACAGGCATCACCTAGACCTGTGCCTTAACGACCGAGACAGGTTCATTCAGTTGTTCGGAATAGATGTCTTTCATGATTACCTGAACCAGTCGGATAAATGATAATGACACTGAGTCAGTAGCACAATATCATTGAATCAACCCGACCTAGGCGGAGTTGTCGTTTTGTCCGGTTAATTTGTCCTGTATAGTCGTATTTACTTTTTACCTTCGCAGGTGTTGTATTGCCCAATGAAGGAGCTGTTACTCTCCAGTTGAAGCGAGTAAGCCCTTTCAAATCGACCCGTTCGTTATTACAGATTTCCTTGTAGTTTGACAAACTATCACATGTGTGTATAATACACATCATGAATAGCAGGGATGTTTTAAACAAGCTGCAAAAGGATGGTTGGATTCTCAATCATGTCAAAGGTGACCATCACCAATTCAAGCATCCAACAAAGCCGGGCAAAGTTACTATACCTCACCCGATAAAGGATATCCCAGTTGGAACGTTGAGAAACATATACCGACAGGCCGGTTGGAAATGGAGGGAGAAATGAAGTATCCCATTGTAATTCACAAAGATGAGAGTTCGGATTTCGGTGTCACATTTCCTGATATTCCCGGATGCTTTTCTGCTGGCTCAACAATTGAAGAAGCGATTGCTATGGCTCAAGAAGCTGCTGAATGTCATATTGAAGGAATGCTTCTCGATTCAGAACCAATTCCTGTTGCTTCTTCAATTGAACATCATAAAAGTAATCCCGAGTACTCAGATTGTGTCTGGGCGTTAGTAGATGTTGATATCAGCAAGTTGTCTCTCAAATCCAAACGTGTTAACATCACAATTCCCGAGAGATTGCTGAACACTGTTGACCATTATGCCAAGAACCACGGTGAATCTAGATCAGGTCTTCTGGCACAAGCCATCACAGAGTATATGGCTACTCATCAATAAGCCAGTTATGAACTGTTATAGCCGGGTGGATTGCCCGGCGATGGATGAATCAGCTTGGGTTTAGAGTTATCTGTCCGGTAAATGATTCAGCCTGGGGTGTGGGGAGCCTTCCGAACGCTCTGAATAACCTGCACAGGCATTACCGAAACCAGTCCCTGAGCGACCGTGTCAGGTTCATTCAGTTGTTGAGGTCATAATTTCTTCTTTAATTGAATACCTCAACCAATTGGATAAATGATAATCAGCTTAACTTCAATGCACAATATCTCTGAATGAGGATTGTCGTAGGCGAATATGTCCGGTTTGTTCGGTTTTGTCCGGTATAGTCGTCTGCACCTGTAATCTCCGCAGGAGTTGTATTGCCGAAAGATTAACCTATTGCTGACAACAATTTAAACTCCCTGAATCTTGACACCGTGTAGCCAGTTGGCTACATTCCAGCAATGATTGAAATACGCAAAACCGAGACCTTCGCAAAGTGGATAGATGATCTTCAGGACATTCGTGCTCGAGCCCGTGTTTTAGCGCGTATCCAACGGTTGGCATACGGGAATGTTGGTGATGCTAAACCCGTTGGTGAAGGAGTATCGGAATTGCGGATTGACTATGGATCTGGATATAGGGTCTACTACAAAAGGCAAGGGAAACAATTGATCGTTCTACTGGCAGGTGGAGATAAAAGAACTCAGAAGCGTGATATAGAAAAGGCATTGCGTCTTGCACGAGAACTGTAGGAGAAAATACATGGTTAAGACAACTCGTTTTGATGTGACGGAGCATCTCCGGACTCCTGCTGATATGGCTGCCTATCTGGAGGCTTGTATTGAAGAGTCCAACGGAGATGCCGCATTCATTGCAAAAGCTCTAGGAGATATCGCCCGCGCAAAAGGCATGACTCAGGTTGCTCTTGACGCCGGTCTTTCCCGGGAAAGCCTATACAAAGCTTTATCAGGTGATCGCACTCCAGGATTTGATACTATTCTCAAGGTTGTACAGGCACTCGGTCTTGAACTGCACGCAGCACCCAGAGCAAACTGAAACCAGACCAGGAACAAATGTTATTGCTGATATCACAAAGTTGTTTCTGGTGCCCTACTACCTTAGCGGTTTGTAGCCACAACAATCTGAATCAGCAGACTGCGAGGCCTTACACGTGATTATTCTGTGGCAGTTTTGCTGCATTCAGTGGTTATCCGGTTAATTTGCTCTTTTCGACAAGTTGTCCGCTAAGGTATTTGTGCAAAATACTTTTTATGAAGGTTTGATATTTCAATCCCTCTCGTGTTGCTTCTTCTTTGATTCGGTTGAGGTCATATTGATTAATACGAATATTCATTTTTGTTTCTTTTTTCAAGTATTCTTTTGCTGCATTTTTGATTTCAGTTTGCTCTTGCTTAGTAGGCTTGCGAATACTCTTCAGATCAACAGTCTCTATTGATTTAAGAATATCTTCTTCTTCGCTATCAATATATTTGGGATCATACTTTCTCATTATGTTTACCTCCAATTAGAGTTTTAAATTTTCTACTTGGATAGATTGTTTTTAGAAACCAAGTATCATCTTCTTGTATCACGTATGGCACACAATATGCATAGTCATTTACATTAACAACGAGAATCTTTTGATTCGGGTATTTATCTTTCTTCGGGTTATCAAAGTTAAGCAAAACTCCCCGGCGAGAAATAGCCTCGATCACATCCTCAAAAGTGATGCCGCGCTCTAAAAACATCCTTTCATTCTTCTCTCGGTTAAATTCAAACTTCATGCTACCATTCTAAGACGCTGTGCGCACAATGTCAATCTCCTGTTTACGGATAACAATCAGCGTACCCAGCGCCGATAACCTCTGCCATGTTACCTTACAGGCGTCTGGTTCATGCTGTGGTTAGACACTGAGTTCATATTTTAAGATTCCTTCTTGCCAAATCGGGAGTGATGAAACGACTC
>Ga0180007_10000188_pt1 | contig 114611 bp, 90 predicted proteins | sample MM_PC_MetaG_FD_121122 | JGI IMG/M metagenome (GOLD analysis project Ga0180007, IMG submission 121122) | Groundwater microbial communities from the Aspo Hard Rock Laboratory (HRL) deep subsurface site, Sweden - MM_PC_MetaG | ecosystem: Environmental > Aquatic > Deep subsurface > Groundwater... | reverse complement strand
AACAAGATGCTCAAGTTATGAACTACCACCTATCCAAGGATCAAATATTTCTGCGAACGCTGCCTATTTCACCTTGCCTAATCGCGCAGGTGATCGATATGATGCCTTAGATATTATAACAACCTCTGGCAGATTGTATATTAATGACTCCACAGCAACTTGCAGTGATGAAGTTTTCTTTCAAGTTATTATTGATACTCCTCCAATTGTGAATGCAGGAAATGACACAAGTATTTGTTCAGGACAAAATTTCATCGTACCCGGTGGTCGTGCTTCAGTTTCTAATTATGGTACTTATCTTTGGACTGAAAATGGTAACGGGTCTATAACTTCCGGTGCCGCTACTTTAACACCAACTTATACACCTGGAGTAGGTGAAACCGGAACAATTACACTGACTTTAACTGCAACAGCAATTGGTTCGTGTTCAAATATTAGTGATGATTTTGTTTTAACAATAAATCCAAAACCTGCTATTTTACCTTTAACTGATCCTCAAAGATCCTGCTCAAGCTATGAACTGCCTAATATCCAAGGTTCAAATATTTCTGTCAACGCCGCATATTTTACAGCGCCTAATGGTGGTGGAATTGAATATGCACCATTTGATTCCATTTTTGCTTCCGACCTAATTTACATTTATGATAACAATGGCAGCTGTAGTGATCAACAAAATTTTAATGTGATTATTGATAACCCTCCAATAGTAAACGCAGGAGTTGATCAAACTATTTGTTCAGATGGTACAGCATTACTGCTCGCGACTGCAAATTTTTATGATAATGCAACTATTATTTGGAGTGGAATCAACGGTGGTACTTTTAGCAACACATCCGTTCTAAACCCAACTTTTATACCAAGTGCAACTCAGATAACCAATGGTTATGCCGATCTGACTATTACTGTAAATGGATCAGGCGCATGTTCAGGTACAACAGTTTCTGACATGGTTAGAGTAAATCTTACTACGCCAACAGTAAATGCCGGAGGTGATGTGCCTGTTTGTTCGAATGGAACGGTCCAATTGAATGCAATTGCAACCTATTATGATAATACCACTGTAAGTTGGACTGCTGTTGGTGGAGGAACTTTTAGTAGTACATCAATTTTAAACCCGACTTTCACACCCAGTGCAAGTCAAATTTCAAATGGTTATGCTGATTTAACGGTGTCAGTAAATGGTTTAGGAGTTTGCTCAGGCAGGGTAGTTTCTGATATTATCAGAGTAGTTATAACAGCAATACCAACAGTAGATGCCGGAGCTGCCCCTACCATTTGTTCAAATGGTACAGCTTCATTGCTTGCTATTGCAAATTCATATGATAATGCTAGCATAAGTTGGAGCGCAGCTGGTGGAGGAACATTTAGTAGTACATCTGTGCTAAATCCTACATTTTCGCCTAGTGCCAACCAAATCAACAATGGATATGCCGATTTAACTATTACTGTAAATGGATTAGGAACATGTTCAGGCACCTCAGTTTCTGATGGGGTTAGGGTGTTTATTACTTCACCAATAGTAAATGCCGGCGTTGATCAAACCATTTGTTCGGATGGTACAGCATCATTGATCGCAACTGCAAGTTCTTATGATAATTCAACTATTATATGGAGTGGAATCAACGGTGGTACTTTTAGCAATCCATCCGCTCTAATCTCAACTTTTACACCAAGCGCAACTCAGATATCCAATGGTTATGCCGATTTAACTATTACTGTAAATGGATCAGGAGCCTGTTCAAGCACAACAGTTTTTGATGTTGTTAGAGTGAATCTTACTACACCAACCATAAATGCCGGAGGTGATGTAACTGTCTGTTCGAATGGAACAGCCCAATTGAATGCAACTGCAACCCATCAAGATAATACTAGTATTATATGGACTGCAGTAGGTGGAGGAACTTTTAGTAGTACAGCGAGTTTAAATCCAACTTTCACTCCAAGTGCAAGTCAAATTACCAATGGTTATGCTGATTTAACCGTTTCAGTAAATGGATTAGGAGTTTGCGCAGGTAGGGTAGTATCTGATATTGTCAGAGTGGTCATAACAGATGCACCAACAGTAAATGCTGGAGCTGCCCCTACCATTTGTTCAAATGGTACAGCTTCACTGACCGCAATTGCTAATAACCAGGATAATTCAACTATCAATTGGACAGCAGTTGGTGGAGGAACTTTTAGTACTACATCTTCACTAACTACTACATTTACACCCAGCGCAAGCCAGATTACCAATGGTTATGCAGATCTGACAGTTTCTGTTAATGGTTTAGGTGCCTGTTCTGGCTCACTTGTATCAGACATTGTCAGGGTGATTATTACTAACCCTACAGTAGATGCTGGACCAGATGGCAATATTTGTGGAGTAAACACTCATACTTTAAATGGAAGTGGAACGAATTATGATGCTTCTACGATTGTCTGGACTATAATCACGGGAAATGGATCACTATCAGCAACGAATATTCTAAATCCTGTATATACCCCAACTACTCAAGATTACGATAATCCAGTTCGTTTAAGTATGAGGGTAAATGGCATAGGAGCTTGCTCTGGAACAACTTATACTGATGAAGTGTTCTTATATTACTCCGAGCATGTTGTTGTGGATGCCGGGCCAGCCACTGCAATAATTTGCGAAAATAGTACTTATACAACAAGTGCCTCGACAAATGCCCCATCAACTTATCAATGGTCAAGAAATGTTGATGGAGATGGAACTTTTGATGACGACCAACTTTTAAATCCAACATACACTCCGGGGCCAGCCGATATCGCAAAAGGAACTGTGACCTTAACATTGGAAGCCACCGGTGCCGGAACATGCTTAGGTAACTCTATTGATCAAATCGTATTACAAATTAAATCTTTGCCCACAGCAAATGCAGGGCCGGCAAGTGTAACAATATGCGAAAACAGCACCTATACGACTAGTGATGCCACGGCACTTAACTACGATAATTTAATATGGACCATAATCGAAGGCGGTGGAAGTATTTCGAATTCAAACAGCCTGACGGAAGCGCAATATATTCCGGGTCAAGTTGCAATAAATCAGGGATATGCCATACTACGATTACGAGTTACCAGCCTTAGTCCCTGTTTCATTTCTGCTATTGACGAAATTAGAATTAACCTTACTCCTGAACCCGAAATTACAGTAGGAACAATTCCTACCCTTTGCGTTGGTGTTCCTTACCAAGTTACAATTGTTGATACAGCTTATTCAAGTGCTGTAGCTTGGACCTTAATTAGTGGTACAGGCCCTTTTACAGGGGGCAATACCATTAGTCCGACTTATACTCCAACAGCTACTGATGCTGTAAATGGGAGTATTACCTTGAGATTGGTAGCATCAGCAACCAGCCCATGTACAGGTTCAACCACACAAGACATTGTTTTTCAGGTTGCAGCAGCGCCAACTGTTGAATTAGGTGCTAATATTACCGTTTGTGAAGGCACTAGCTCGATCGCTTTAAATCCTACTGTAACAAATGGAGTAAGTTTTCTATGGACAAAAACAGGAGGAGATGGTATTAATTCATTCTCAAACCGACTCATTAGAAACCCAACATATAATCCTTCTGCAGCTGATTATGCGGCTGGAACAGTAAGGCTGACGCTTGTTGTAACCGGAACATCTTTATGTAGTTCAACAGTATCTGATTATCTCGATGTTATTTTCACTGCTGCACCAACAGCTTTTGTCAAATCAGCCGATAGCATTTGTGTGGGCAGCAGCTATTATATCAGCACAGCAGTTGCCACAAATTATTCTTCCATCGTTTGGAGTCATGATGGTAATGGTACCTTGGCGGGAGCTAATTTGGAAAAACCAACCTATACTTCGGTTGCACTGGATGCCGGAAGGAATGTAACTCTAACGATGAGGGTAAATGGCAATGGAACTTGTTCTTATGTAGAAGATCAAATAGTACTGAGCGTATTAAGAGGACCAACCGTAAATACGGGTTCTGATGTATCTGTTTGTGGTACAAGCTACCAGATATCAGGCGTTACTGCCAATTATCAGGATGGGTTACAATGGACCACTTCAGGAAATGGAACATTTAATAATCCGACAATTTTAAACCCTATCTATACCTTCGGCTCTAATGAAATAGCATCAGGTATTGTTTCATTAACATTAACTGCAAGTGCAGTTTCACCCTGTGCAGTTGATGCATCAGACAGTTTTATCATACATTTGGTTGATGGCCCGATTGCTTATGCAGGTCCTGATATCAGTATTTGTCAAACTCAAAATTATGTTACTTCTTCAGCTACCGCATCAAATTCAACTTCGGTTTTATGGGAAATAGTAAGCGGTAGCGGTACTATTGCAAATGCAAACAATTTAGTAACTACCTATACCCCAAGCGCGAATGACATTGATCTGGGAAGTGTTACCCTCAAGCTGACTGCTTATGGAAATGTTTCCTGTCCTTCTCATTCTGACTTGATCACAATTACCATCAATAAACAGGCAACTGCTGTTGCAGGAGGTCCTGCCAGTGTTTGTTTAGGGACAACTTATTCGGTTACCGGTGCCAGTGTGCTAAACGCCAGTTCATTTAGCTGGACCTCGAATGGGTATGGATCATTGACTAATCCAACAACTTTAACACCGAGCTATACACCTCATATTAATGATATTACATTAGGCGGAGGAGTTGTCAACTTAACATTAACTGCGACATCGGCTGCTCCTTGTGCCGGAAATGCAGTATCTGTCAAAGTTTTAACAATCATTAATCAGCCAACGGCGTTTGCCGGCAGTGCTGCATTCACTTGTCCCGGTTCGGACTATGAAATACAGAGTGCTACCGCAACTTATGCTTCGGATTATGTATGGACCTCATCTTCGGGAGGTGTTTTTTCAAATAACCATACCATCCGGCCAACTTATCACGTAAATTCTACTGATGCCGCCCAAGGTTGGGTAGATATTACTTTAAGCGCAACACCCATTTCACCATGTTTTACTGCTGCAACACATACTTTTAGACTAACTGTGTTAGAAGGACCAACCGCCTATGCAGGAGCTCCACAAACTATTTGTGCTGATGTAGATTATATAAATACAGATGCAACCGCAACAGATTATACCTCATTGAGGTGGGAAACATCGGGAACCGGTACTTTTAGTAATGATACCTTGCTTCACCCGACTTATTCGTTTGGTTTAGCCGACAGCATTAACGGATATGTGACCCTTACATTGCATGCCTATGGATCGGGTAGTAACGGTTGCAACCACGATCAGAGCAGCGTTAATATTACCATTAATAAATTGCCAACGGCCAATGCAGGATCCATGACAGAAATTTGTGTAGGGTCCAATCCCATTATAGGGGCATCAGCCAGTAATAACAGTGGAGTATTATGGACAAGAATAAGTGGCACAGGTACCTTACTTGTTGCCAACAGTCTGCAACCTATTTATAATACGAGTCCTGGCGATATCGGAACAACGGTTGTTTTACAACTTGCAGCACTTCCACTTGCACCTTGTACTGATACTGCTTATAGTACTCTTTCATTGTTTGTCAGAGCAACACCTATAGTAAATGCAGGGCCCAATGATACCATCTGCGGTATCGTTCCGATTGTTTTGAGCGGGGCGACAGAATCTAACACTACCACACGTGTTTGGTCAAGTTCCGGAACAGGTTCATTTACAGACAGTACCATCTTAAATCCAAGTTATACCCCAAGTGCGAATGATGTATCCACTGGAGCCGTTACTTTAACCATAACCGGATATAATGGAAGTTGTGGAGGCGTCTCTGATTACATGATTTTATATATTTCATCGCCACCTCAGGTATCTGCAGGGCAAGATTCGTCGGTTTGTGTGAATAGCACTTATACGGCAAATGGCGTTATTACAGGTAGTTATACCGGAATTTTATGGAGTAAAACAGGAGCGGGAACTTTACTGAATACAAATTCACGAACTCCTACCTTTATTCCTGATCCGGGACAAGTAGGGCAAACCATCACACTTACCATGAAAGTTGCTTCCTCAGCTCCCTGTATAGATTCAGTAAGCAGTTCAGTAAATCTTTTGGTAAAAGCAGTTCCAACCGCTTTAGCAGGTAATGATACCACTATTTGCGAAAATGGAACTTATAAAATTATCGGAGCCGGTGCTACTAATGCCCCAAATATTTTCTGGACCACCTCCGGAGACGGAATATTCACAGGTGGGCCGCCTTTGAGTCCCACTTATATACCCGGACCTAACGACATTATCAATGGATTCGCTATTTTAACCATTAATAGTGCAAATCCGCCTTGCCTTAATGTAATAGACCAAATGCGGTTGACCTTTAGTTATCTTCCGGTAGTAAATGCAGGTAATAATGCAACGGTAGATATAGGAACAAGTTTCACAGTATCAACAGCAACCGTTTCGGATTCATCTCCAATTAATTGGACCTCAACCGGAACCGGTACATTTACTGGCGGAACAACGCTTACTCCGACCTATACCCCATCTGCAACTGATTTCGCAAATGGAAGTGTAAGGTTAACACTTACTGCAACTCCATCCGGAATATGCACTACTCCGGTTTCAGATTATATGGTACTTACCGTAACGGATCATCCGGCTGTTGACTTTAGCTGGGCATCTTCTTGCGCCGGGACACTTACTGACTTTGTCATTGACACAATTGTTACTGATATACCTGCAATCCCATACTATAGATGGGATTTTGGGGATGGAAATACTTCTTTGACACGAGAACCATCTCATCTTTTTGCGACGGCAGGAATCTATCGGGTTACCTTAACAGTGACTGACACTGCAGGTTATACAAATATCGTATGGCATAATGTAGAGGTAAATCCAATTCCGGTTGCCAACTTCAGTTATAATCAACCTTCCTGTTCGGGATTAACCACTCAATTTACTGATCATTCGGTTGCTCCATCAGGATATATCGTTGAATGGATGTGGGATTTTGATGATGGAAGCGCACCTATTACGGTCAGACACCCTAATAATCCAAATATTACTCATACCTATGCCAACAGTGGCACCTATAATGTTTCATTAACCGTTAAATCTTCGGACAGTTGCGTAAATGCTGCAATACTTGATGTTGTAATAACTGCTGCACCCATCGCTAATTTCGGGGTTAGCAATGCATGTTTTGGAAGCTTAACTGCTTTTGCCGATTCGTCCACCATGGTTGATAATATCAACATTGTTGCGTGGGCGTGGGATTTTGGTGAACCTGTTTCAGGTAACAATAACAGATCAAATGTACAAAATGCTGTTCATCAATATCTGACAACGGGGACTTATCAGGTAAGGTTAATTGTTACCAATGCAAATGGCTGCACCGATACCATTACTAAGCCTGTAATAATAGCGGTCCCTTCTCCATTGGATTTTGACTTTAGCTCTGCATGTTTAAATACCCAGATTCAATTTACGGTTGATACGGTAATCACAAATATTGCAAATGTTACCAATTGGCTATGGGATTTCGGGGATGGAATCACTTCAACCTTACGAAACCCAACCCATACTTATTCAGTGAGTGGTACATATACGGTCAGTTTAACAGCATTAAATATCAATGGCTGTTCAAATACCATTACTCACGAAATCATTGTGTTTATAGCTCCGATTGCGAACTTTAATTTCGATAATCCTACTTGTTCAAGCGATTCGGTGCAGTTTAATGATTTCTCGAATACGCCTTTTGGTACGAATATTACGGAATGGAAATGGATTTTTGGAGATGGTGATACATTAACTGTAATTCGACCGAATAATCCGAATATTCAACATCGATATGATTCGGTTGGAACATTTACAGTCACACTGATCATTACTAATTCAAACGGATGCGAAAGTTCTGTTTCAAGACAGATCACAACCCTTCCTTCGCCAATTGCAGATTTTACATACACCCCTGCTTGTATGAACGAGTTAACGCAATTTAACGATGCGTCTGTTCCAAATGGTGGTGGAAATGTAGTTTCATGGAGATGGAATTTCGGTGACCCGATCTCAACAGTCAATAATACTTCCACGCAACAAAATCCGGTACATCAATACAATACAGCAGGTACATTTACAGTCACTCTGCTTGTTGAAAATACCCAAGGATGCACGGATACGGTTAGTCATCAGGTGAGTGTAACTGAATTACCAGAAGTTGATTTTAATATAACTGAAGCTTGCATTGGTGCAGATGTTCAATTTACCATTGATTCAATCATAACACCTATCGATAGTATTGCGACTTATTTTTGGGATTTTGGCGATGGAATAACCTCTAATTTACAAAATCCATCCCATTCTTACTTAACGGTTGGGACCTATACTGTTTCATTAATTGTTACTGACATCAATGGATGTTCGAATACGGTAAGCCATGATTTAAGTCTTGCAGCACTACCCCAATCTTTATTTGGTGTTTCAGAATCGCAATGTAATACTGACCCGATCCAATTTACTAACTTTTCAACTACAGAAGAAGGTTATATTACTGAATGGCATTGGGACTTTGGTGATGGAAATGATTCAATTATAAGCTTTCCGAACAATCCAAATTTATCACATCTGTACGCAACAAACGGAACCTATACTGCTACACTCACGGTAACTAATTCGAATGGCTGTAGTAATGTTTCAACTCAGGAGATCATTATATTACCAGGCCCAATCGCCAATTTTGATTTTGAATCCGTTTGTTTAGATGTTTCTGCAAGATTCACGGATCTTTCACAAGCCAATGGTGGAGGTATCATTACCAGGTGGAATTGGGATTTCGGAGATCCAACTTCAGGAATTAATAATTCTTCAACCTTACAAAATCCTTCACACTTATTCAAAACAGTGGGAGATCATGTTGTTTTACTCACAATTTATAATGAGAAGGGTTGCATGGATACCATTACCAAAACCATCAATATATCCATGCTTCCGGATATCGATTTCACCACAATTGGTGGAACATGTCTGGATGGAGTAACTCAATTCTTAATCGACACGATCCTTGTTGATCTGAGCAGAATACAGTCCGTATTATGGAATTTCGGGGATGGATTAAGTTCTAATTTAAGAGCCCCTTATCATACTTATGCAGTTGCCGGAACCTATCAAATTACTTTAACCATTATCGATTTGAACGGTTGTACAAATACTGTCACAAAAGAGGTTTACATCGATCAGTTACCTGATGTTAAATTTGATACTGATGCGCCAAACTGCTCAGGGAATGAAACCCGGTTTACTGATTTGTCGTCAACTTCTAACTTTATCGTAAAATGGCACTGGGAATTTGGTGACGGTACAGACACTATCATAAACTGGCCAAACGAGCAGAATGTAACACACATTTATCCATCATCCGGATCATATCAAGCTAAGTTAACTATTACAACATCTGATAGTTGTGTTAATACTGCCGAAAAAATCATAACAATAATACCGGCTCCTGTTGCCAATTTTGTAGCAACAACAGTTTGCATTGACCATCCTGCTCAATTTACTGATCTGTCGCAAGAAAATAGTGGAGGTGTTATTGTTGATCGGCTCTGGGATTTTGGTGATCCGGCTTCCGGTATCAATAACAATTCAACCCGTCAAAATCCCGTTCACCTGTATGCGGTAAGCGGTACTTATCCTGTAAGCCTCACAATTACCAATGCCGAAGGATGCCAAAGCATATATTCCGACAGTGTGGTTGTTACGTTGCCTCCGGCTCTGGATCCATTTACATTTACCGATGTTATTTGCGTAAATACCGAGGTAGAATTTTTTATGAGCAACAATGTAAACCTGGCTGATGTTCAAACCATTCTGTGGGATTTTGGAGATCCGACTTCTTCAGACAATAATTCATCTGCACAAAATCCAACGCATATTTATCAAACAGCAGGTCAGTATATTGTAACATTAACTCTTGATAATGACAATTGCGGTGGGTCAATCAGTGATACCATCATTGTACATTCCCGTCCGCAAGCCAGATTTGAGTTTACTAACGCATGTATTGGCAGTCCGACTGTGTTTACAGATTTATCACTTTATTCTGATAGTCCGATTGAAAAATGGAAATGGGACTTCGGAATTATAAACCTGTTAAGCGATACTTCAAATATTCAAAACCCGGTTTATACTTATCGAGCTCTCGGTCAACATTATGTAAGCCTGGAAGTAACCGATACGGTAGGATGTAGCGACAAGTTGGATTCGGTACTCATTGAGATATTCCCAACACCTACTGCTGATTTTACGTTCTTGGAAAGTGCACAAGGTACGCTTAGCTTCACTAATAAATCATTGAATGCTGATACCTATGAATGGAATTTTGGTGATGGTTGGATTTCGAACGAAACTGACCCTATTCATGTGTACGACTCTACAAATTCAATGATTTCTTCAACTTATGAAGACCTTGAATTGATGTTAATTAGTATGAATAATGTGGGTTGTGCCGATACGGCTACTAAAACTTATGACCTTTATTTTAAAGGCTTGTATATACCAACAGCTTTTTCTCCGAACAACCCAAGCGAATCGGTTCGTTACTTTAAGCCAATGGGAGTAAATCTTGAAACTTACAAAATTGAAGTTTATAGTACATGGAACCAATTGCTGTGGGAATCATCAGCATTGGATGAAAATGGAATACCCACCGAATCGTGGGATGGTACATTTAAAGGAAGTGCATTGCCATCGGGTATTTATATTTGGAAAGCCAGTGGCGTGTTTAAAGATGGTACCATTTGGAAAGGAAATGATTTAAACAATACAGGAAGTGGTCCAACATCCGGAACATTATTATTGATCAGATAATGTTAAAATGGAGAGGAAAAAGGTCATCGAGCGCAGTCGAGATGAAGTCGAGATTGTCATCTTTTTTTAGTTCCCTCATCAAATGAAGAGGAAAAAGGTCATCGAGCGCAGTCGAGATGCGACAATTATCATTTTCTGGTATTATTTAGTATGAGAAAAGTATACATGTACATTTTAGAATGTGCGGATGGAACATTTTACACTGGCAGCACAAAAAATTTAGATTTCCGATTACAACAGCATCAAGAAGGATTGGGGGCAAACTATACTCGAAAACGTTTACCAATCAAACTAGTGTACTTTGAAGAATTCCTTAGAATAGATGAAGCCTTTTATCGGGAGAAGCAAGTTCAAGGGTGGAGTAAGAAAAAGAAAATCGCACTCATAAATACTGATTATGACAAGCTTCATTTTTTATCAGAATGCAAGAATGACAGTCACTTCGGCTCCGCTCAGTGACCTAACATTCGGCTCCGCTCAGTGACCTAACATTCGGCTCCGCTCAGTGACCTAACATTCGGCTCCGCTCAGTGACCTAACATTCGGCTCCGCTCAGTGACCTTAATCTCGGTTCATTGAAAAATCATTGAATTAAATCTTCCATCTCAATCACCGGCATATTTTCAAAATCCATCATGGCATTAATAAGGCCAATTTTTTTGTATTTTCTCAAATCAGGCAATTTCATTTCTACTTCCTTAATCATTTTTTGCGAGATCAAAAATTCACGTTGTATGCCTTTGAACAGAGGCTTATCAGGCGTATGCCACTCATCACCGGTCCAGAAAACCAAATTCGAGTAAGAAGAGTCCGTAATAAACCCGTTTTTAAGAATGATGATTTCATCAACGCCTGAATTTTCAACGATAAAATCATGAAGCTTTTTCCGATCCACAAATTTAAAATCGTATTCCAGATCATCTGCTTTGACCAAACCTAAATTATGAATGCTTTTTTGTTTGTAAGGAACAAATTCGATTGAACGCAATACCTCATCGTAAATAATGCGGCATTTAAACAATCCTGTTTGAGGTATTTCTTTATGATTTAAAACACTTGTAATATTTATTGAATTTGCTGTTTTAAAAATTTCTTTCACACTCCTATCCATGCGATTCTGATGCAAATCAACATGAAAAGCCTTGCCATCTTTAATTTTAATACTCTCAAATAATTGGCACATAAACTTTATCAATAAGTTCGCGGTATTCCGACTGAGCGTCACTCAAGGCTGTGATCCCTCCCCCGCTTCTATAAATTAATTGGTTTTCAATTTGCTCAATATATCTGATCATCACCGCACTTTCCAAAATAATTCCATCAAAAACCCCGAAAATCCCGGTATAATAACCTCTGTCGATTTTTTCGGCTTCTTTAATAATTTCCAATGTTTTTTGTTTTGGTGCCCCGCTTACCGAACCGGCAGGCAATAGTTTAAAAAGCAAATCCCCGATATGATCTGCATAATCATCAGCTAACAAGCCCGTAATTTCGGAGCTTACCTGCAAAAGTTCACTTTCGTTTGTTACAATTTTATCGATATACCGAAACCGCTTTACACGCACTTTTTTGGCAACCATGCTTAAATCATTTCTGATCAAATCAACGATGGTATTATGCTCTGAAAACTCTTTATTGCTTTGGATGATTTTGTCGGCAGCATGATCAATTCGGGCATCGATTGTTCCTTTCATCGGATATGATGATATTTCCCCATCTTTGATCCTCACAAAAATTTCGGGCGAAAAACACACAAACTCATCCTTAAACTTCAAACGAAACTTTGCCAAACTGTACTTAAATATATCATCCAACGAAATATTTGATTCAACTTTAGTCGGCATTGTTAAGTTCAAAAGGTAGGTGTTACCATAATCCAGTTGTAATTTTACGTAATTGAATGCTTGCTGATATTGATCAAAACCGACGGGGAATTTCTTAATTTTGGCATGCTTGCCCGTTAAATTTTCGCTTGGGTTGCAATTACAAAATCCGGGAATATCAAAAAAAATATTTTCGGGTAATTGACTTAATGGGTAGACAAGTGGTTTTTTTAATTCAAAATCAATGATAAATAAAAATGGTATCTTATTTTTGCCTAAATTATTTAGTTGGTTTATATAATTTTGAATCATTTGAATTATCCTTCACAATTCATGCAAAGATAGCAAAACAATGAAGCTTTTAATTGTCGACAATAACGATTCTTTCACCTATAATCTGGTACAAATGGTTGAAGAGGCAGGCTGTGTCAACTATGAAGTAATGGTGCATGATTTGATTGATCCCGAAAAAGTATCCCGCTTCGATAAAATCCTGATTTCACCCGGTCCCTCCTTACCCAAGGATTATCCGATTTTAAATAAACTTTTCAGAATGTACGGAAGCCGGAAGAGTTTTTTAGGCATTTGTTTGGGAATGCAAGCCATGAACGAATATTTTGGCGGACATTTGTACAATATGAGTGAAGTAATCCATGGTCAGGAACACCAGGTACATATTTTAAAAAATGACTTATTATTTAACGGTCTTCCCAATCAGATTTCAGTTGGACTTTATCATTCGTGGGCAGTATCGGAAATTGATTTGCCAGCATGTTTAGAAATCACTTCACGCTCATCCAAAGGCATCATCATGTCATTACGGCATAAAGAATATGATATCAAAGGTTTACAATTCCACCCCGAATCCATCATCACCAAACACGGTTTTCAGATCATAAAAAACTGGATTGAAGCCTAAATACCTTTAAATTCATCAATATAATATTTTCACTATATTCGTTTTGAATTTGATGGTCAATAAAGACTTTAGACACAAGACGAAAGATAAAAAATACAAGACACAAGACACGATACAAAAGACACAAGACACGAGACAAAAGACACGAGACAAAAGACACAAGATACAAGATACAAGATACAAGATACAAGACGAAAGATAAAAGATACAAGACACAAGATAAAAGACACAAGATGAAAGACACAAGATGAAAGACGCAAGATACAAGATACAAGACGAAAGACACAAGACACAAGACACAAGACACAAGACACAAGACACAAGCGTAAACACTAACATTAACATTAAACATTAGTCATTCAAAAATTATCATTCAAAAACTGATGCAGAAAGGGTTTGAAAATTTTACGTTCCAGGATATAGAATTAGGGATTGATTATGAAGGTCCTGTTGGTGCTACACTGATTAGTTATAATAAAAACGAAAGTACGAGGCAGCCAATTTTATACATTCATGGTTTTTCTGATTATTTTTATCATCCACAATTAGCTGAGAAAGCTTCGGAAGCAGGCTATAACTTTTTTGCGCTGGAATTAAGGAAATACGGAAGATCTATCCGGGAACATCAACATGCGAATTATTGTCGTAGTTTGCATGAATACTTCCCCGAGATTGATTTTGCGCTAAAAAAAATTACAGAAGTAAGCGGACAAAAAGCAATACTATTAGGTCATTCAAACGGAGGTTTGATTTCTTCTCTTTATGCAATTCATGGGAATTACAAGGGTTTGATCCAATTGTTGATATTAAATTCTCCATTTCTAGAACTTAATTTAAACCTTCTGGTTCGCAAAATTGCCATCCCTATCATAGGATTTTTATCAAAGACATTCCCTTATGTTAAAGTCAACAATGCAGTTAACCCGCTCTACCCAAAAAGTATTGATAAAAATTACTATGGTGAATGGGAAATTGATCATAAATACAAACCGATTGAAGGATTTCCCGGATATTTTGCATGGTTAAAAGCAGTAGCGACTGCACAAAAATCAGTGAGTCGTAACCGTATAAATATTCCAACCCTTGTTCTTCTTTCTTCCGATTCCTTTATCCCCTCAATTTGGAGTGAGCGTATCAGTATATCAGACATTATTTTAAATGTAAATAATATACGGAAAAGGGCTTTAAAACTAGGCAATAATATCACACTCATCGAAATCGACCAAGCCATGCATGATGTATTTTTATCTGCCGAAAAAACTCGGGAACAGGCTTTTGTTCAAATGTTTAAATGGATAAAAGAAATGAATTATGAATTATCAATTATGAATTATCAATTATGAATTATGAATTATGAATTATGAATTATGAATTATGAATAATCAGTAATCATTAATCAATAATCAATTTTTAACCTTTGTGTCGCTTTGAGGATTCTTTGTGGTTCTTAGTGTTATAGCTAATAAATCGTTACACAGAGCTGCACAAAGAAATCACAGAGATACACGAAGAGAATTTTTGAACAGGAACGGAATCCGCCAATAATCAATAATCAATCGGTAACTTTTCGCCTTCCAATTTAGCAATCACCACAGAACCACAGGTGTCGCTCCAAACATTGGTTGCTGTCCTGAACATGTCAATTAATCTATCAACAGCCAAAATAAGGCCAACTCCTTCTAAAGGCAAGCCAACTGCTGATAGCACAATGGTGATCATCACCAATCCGGCCATCGGAATACCTGCAGACCCAATGGACGCAAGCAATGCTGTTAAAACGATTATAATTTGCTGCAAAACAGTAAGATCAATACCATAAGCCTGAGCAATAAAAATGGCAGCAATGCATTCATATAAAGCTGCACCATCCATATTGATCGTGGCTCCAAGAGGCAAAGTAAAACTGCTAATTTTACGTGAAACACCCGAATTGTTTTCTACGGCATTCATTGTCAGTGGTAATGTTGCACTGGATGAGGAAGTAGAAAAAGCTGTTAATAAAGGCAAGGTCATATTTTTCATATGTTTCCATGGGTTTACTCTCCCAACTACTCTGATTATCAAGGGAAGCGTGATGAAAAAATGTATTGACATTGCCAGAATGATAGTCCCCATATACAAACTCATGCGCTGCACCAAATGACCAAGATCATCCTGTTCGGCTATGATACTTGATACTATTCCAAAGATACCGAGTGGGGTAAATTTGATGAAGAACATGGTTATCTTCATCATTACATCAAAAATAGCATTAAATGCATCGGTTAAAACCTGCTTGGGACGAGGACTTATTTGGGTTATGAAAAATCCAAAAAGTATAGCGAAAAAGATAACCGATAGTATTTGGTTATCATTAAAGGCCGTAAAAATATTCTCGGGTACGATGTCGAGTATAATTTCTTTGAAAGAACGTTGTTGGTCCATCAAGCCTTCAACTTTATAACTAAAGTTCAGATCGGCCCCTATACCCGGTTTAAACAGGTTTACAAAAAATAAACCGGTGAGTATAGCAATCAAACTGGTTGACATATAAAAAATCATCGTTTTCAAGCCTAGCCTCCCAAGATGTTCAACACTGCCGACATTTGAAATTCCACTGATCAAAGAACTTAAAATAAGCGGAATCATAATAAGCTTGAGCATTTTGAGAAAAAGGATACCCATCCAATCAACCGCTTTGATATAAGAATTTTGAACTGACCATTGAACAATGGTGGAGCCATGTTTTTGATACTGATCAGCCGATAGATGCTTTTTTAATTCATCCTGAAATTCATTTCTACTCGTAAAATCAACATCTTTTATAGATTCGACGGATATTAAAACTTCATTTTCAACGATTCGGTTCGTTAGCTTCTTCATTGTAGATTCGCTAACAGAATAATGATTGGAGAATATTACACCGTAGATGATGGCAAGGATCAATGCGATTAATATTTGCCAATGCAATCGGATTTTCCTCATGTTATCTGATTAAAATAAATATAAGAATTACAAAGGATTAAAATTTATTAAATACCATTACCTTAGGTTTTTCGCCTTTTTCAACGCGGATTCGCCATTCTTTGGTTTTATATTGACCTTGTCGTAATCCCACTCCAATAATCCTGCTTTCCCATGTTGGATTTTTATCTTCAGGCTTGCATTTAAAAGGGAAACGCATACTTATCGCGTCTGGATATATAAAGCCTTCTTTGGCAGACAGACCTTTTCCTGAGGCATTTGAAAACTTTAATTGGGTCCACGCATTTTTAGGAGTTTCAACAAATTCATAAACCGCATTTTCAAACAAGGCGATGTAATCATTGCCCATATTATTCAGTGTTGCCGTAATTTCATACACATCTTGTCCACCGGTCTCTTTGACATAAGTAGCGATAAAACTTAATTCAATATTATTAATTTGTATCACCTGGCCTTCTTCCAAAGTTTGCCAATTTTGTGAATAAACAATGTGACCGGTAAGAATAAACACTCCGATCAGGAAAAATTTTATTTTCTTTTGCATCTTAGATTGATTTTGGGTTGGTTAAAAATACAGATTAGTGATCAGATTCCAAAACAATGTTATGTATTTTATTAAATATTATGGCCATATTCGTCCAAACTTCAGCACAGTTATTCGAATAATTCATAACTTTAAAGATTAAATAATTTGTATGAAGGGCAGGATATTTACTTTAATCATCTTTTTATCCTTTACAATGTTGTGTTTAAATTCCTGCAAAAAAACGGGGACTTGTGACAATGGTGTAAAGGGGTCTTTCAAAAACCTTACCGGACTTGATGGTTGCGGCTGGGTTATTGTTCTCGAAGATAATAATCAGGTCATCGAGCCATCCAATCTACAAGATTTTATGATCGTTCCCTCAGAAGACAAAAAAATATGGGTAAAATATGAGCGTGCCCCTCTTGGAAGCATTTGCATGGTGGGAGAAGTAGTTATTATTAATTGTATCTCAGATCGCTAATTAGCAAAATAGCATATGTCAGACAATGCAGAATTATTTCTTGGAACATTTAATGAATTTGAGAAATTTTTGAAATATACTTATAATCATGGCAAACATGATTCCTTTCGGATTTTGATATTTCAGGCATCCCGTCATAATCCTATGGTAAAAAAATACAAAAACGACTTAATTACCTATGGTGATCTGCGTAACGCCATCATGCATAATTTTGATAAGGACGGAGAAGCGATCGCTGTTCCCAGAGATAAGGTTGTTAAACACTTTAGCGAAATTTGGGAGAAAGTAAAAAACCCGGAAAAAGTAGAAATTTTCTTCAAACCAGTGCACACAGTTAATATTAATGATAAACTTTCGGAAGCACTTAAACTCATTCATGAATTTAAAATTTCACAAATACCGATTACTGAAAATAACGTCGTGATTGATGTCCTTAATAGCTTGCAAATAGTTGAATGGTTATCCGGTTTATCTGAAGTAAAACCATCTGAAACAATAATTAGCGAAGTTTTAAACAATTCAAGTAATCGCCGGAATTTTGCAATCATCCCTTCTGATTTTACAATCTATCAAGCTGCTGAACTGTACAAACAATCTTATAAACAGAACCCTGTTAACCGCTATTATGATGCCTTGCTAATCACCAAAAATGGCACAGAAAACAATCCATTACTTGGGATCATTGTTTTAAAAGATATTGCTGCGTTTCTGAGCTAACACTTTTTTATCACCTAAATATTTTTGATTTGTGGTCCAACTTAGCTAAGTTTGAGGATCATATTAAGTATAATCTTAAATCATTCAGATCATGTTTAAAAAAGAAACTTATATCGCACGTCGTCAGACCTTAAAATCTAAAATAGAATCCGGTATTATTCTCATATTGGGTAATGAAGAAAGTTCCATGAATTATAAGGACAACGGTTATCACTTCCGCCAGGACAGCAGCTTTAGCTATTATTTTGGCTTGAACGTAGCAGGCTTAACCGGAATTATTGATGTTGAGTCAGGAGAAGAATTTATCTTTGGCAATGACTACACCATTGACGATATTATTTGGATGGGGGTATTACCAACGGTTAAGGAACTTTCTGAATCCGTCGGGGTTTATAAAACCGGTCAAATTGCTCTTTTAAACACCTTCTTAAAGAATGCTGTAAAATTTAGTCGTAAAATTCATTATTTACCTCCTTACAGGGCTGAACATCATCTTAAAATTTTCAATTGGTTGGGTATCCACCCGCTTGAGGCTGAAAAAAATGCTTCTTTAGAACTTCGGCTAGCTGTGATTTCTCAACGAAATTATAAAACTGCTGAAGAAATGGTTGAAATTACAAAAGGGGTTAATATTTCGGTAGATATGCACGTAAAAGCCATGCAAATGGTAAAACCCGGGATGATGGAAGCTGAAATAGCAGGCGCAGTTGAAGGTATCGCCCTGGCTAACGACGGTCATGTTGCTTTTCCAGTAATTGCGACCATCAATGGGCAAACCTTGCATAATCATCACCATGGCAACATTATTAAAAGCGGAGATTTATTTTTACTTGATGCCGGTGCTGAAACACCAATGTATTATGCAGGCGATTTATCAAGTACCTTTCCCGTAGATAAAAAATTCACTTCTCAACAAAAAGCTATTTATCAACTTTGTTTAAATGCCCACAATCATGCCATCTCTTTACTAAAACCCGGCAAGCCCTTTAAAGAGATTCACCTGGAAACATGCAAAGTAATTGCAGAAGGGATGAAAGATTTGGGTTTGATGAAAGGTAATATTGATGAAGCCGTTTCAGCAGGAGCACATGCCTTGTTTTTCCCTTGCGGCTTAGGTCACATGATGGGTTTAGACATTCATGATATGGAAGGATTGGGCGAAGAATATGTAGGTTACGACGGTGAATTAAAAAGCACTCAGTTCGGGCTCAAATCTTTGCGTCTGGGCCGAAAATTAGAACCCGGATTTGTATTGACCATCGAACCGGGGATTTATTTTATACCGGAATTGATGGATAAGTGGCGTGTCGAAAATAAATTCATGGATTTTCTTAATTATGATGAAATCAATAAATTCAGAAAATTTAGCGGTTGCCGTAATGAAGAAAACTTTTTGATTACTGAAACCGGTGCCAAACTTATAGGAAAACCAAAACCAAAAAGCATAGAAGACGTAGAAAATATTCGAAATTCGTAAATAAATGAACTATTATCCGGCAGGCTTTGATATACGTTTGCCGGATCAACTAAAGCATAACTCAACAAGCTATCATTGTATGGAAGAAATTACACGTTTCCAGCACTGGGAAAACATCTATTCTACTAAGGAACTGCATGAAGTTGGCTGGTATCAAAGCGTACCAGTAACTTCTCTTAAAATGATTAAAGACCTTAATCTTCTAAAAACTGCAAGTATTATTGATATTGGAGGAGGCGACAGTCACCTGGCTCCCATCCTCATTTCGGAAGGTTATACAAATATTACAGTTTTGGACTTATCTGCAAAAGCAATCGAACGGGCCAAACAAAGATTGGGCAATGATGCAACTAAAATTGAATGGATTGTAAGTGATATTCTGGATTTTAAACCCCATAAAAAATATGATTGCTGGCACGATCGGGCTGCTTTTCATTTTCTTATTAAAAAGGATGAAATTGAAAAATATGTAAGTATTTCGGCGGATGCTATCCATACAAATGGAAGTATTATTATTGGTACTTTTTCTGAGAAAGGACCTACCAAATGCAGTGGGCTGAACATCAGCCAATATTCTACAGATTTACTTAATAAAACATTTAATCCTCATTTTAAACTTAAAGAAAGTCTCAACCCTGAACATAAGACTCCAGGTGGATTTAAACAACATTTTACTTTTTGCAGATTTGAGAGAAACTCTAATAATCATTAGGCTTACCTTATTAGAACAGAATCGAGTTCCATATACGATCCCCTATTTAAACTTGAAAGTTTTTTTTCCTTATAGAATTTTAAAATCGAAATTTTATATCTTTAACAACCAATTAATTAACCTGCTATGAAAAAAACACCATTCCTCATCCCCTTTTCAATAATACTGCTTACGCTAGTTTTATTTAGTGCCAGTTGTCAAAAAAAAGCTTCAAATGATAATTCATTTTCATTTGTATTCATGACCGACATTCATTTGCAACCTGAACTAAATGCGGTACAGGGATTCAGGCAAGCACTGGATACCATCGTTACTATGAATCCCGATTTTATTATCACCGGCGGCGACCTGATAATGGATGCCCTCGGGGTTTCTCACGAACGTGCGGATTCGCTATATAACTTATATCTGGAAGTTACCAACGACTATGACATTCCTTTTTATAACACGATGGGCAATCATGAAATCTATGGAATGTACATCAAGGAAGAAGGTATTGAAAACAACCCGGATTACGGCGAAAAAATGTTCGAAAACAAGATTGGAAAATCCTATCAAAGTTTTACGCATAAAGGCTGGAAATTTATGATTTTAAATTCAGTAGAAGAAAAAGCAAACAAGAAATATACAGGACTGATTGATGATGCGCAAATTGAATGGATCAAAAAAGAATTGAGCAATACCGATAAAAATATACCCATTGTAATCAGCACCCATATTCCTTTGATTACAGCATTTAAACACAGATCTCATGGAAGTACTGTACCCATAGATTCCTCAGGGGTAGTTTATAACTCAAAAGAAGTATTGGATTTATTTAATGACTATAATTTAAAACTGGTTTTACAGGGACACCTGCATATAATTGAAGATATTTTGATTAATGGCACTCATTTTATTACGGGGGGTGCTGTTTCTTCCAGTTGGTGGGAGGGGAAGTACTATGGCTTTGAAGAAGGATTTCTGAAAATCGACATAAAGAACGACGATTTCAGTTATGAATACATTGATTATGGATGGAAGGTGATGAATGATGAATGATGGGTTATGGGTTATGGGTTATGAGTTATGAGTTTGGAATTATATTTAAAAAAAGTTGCCATGTCACGAATAAATTCTATTTTATTTTTGGTTTTAGTCATTGTATTTATATCATGCCAAAACAATGATATTCAGGAAAATGATGCAATTTTTCAAACTTCTACTTTTGATGCATTACTCTCAGGCAATTATGATGGCACGATGAGTTTTGAAGAACTCTCAAAAAAAGGCAATTTTGGTATTGGTACCTTCAATCAACTGGATGGAGAAATGCTCGCACTCGATGGAAATTTTTATCAAATAAAAGCTGATGGCATGGTTTATCCTGTAAACCTTGAAATGAAAACACCTTTTGCCGTTGTGACTCATTTTGTTGCAGATACAAGTTTCACTTTAACCAATGAATTAGATTTTGAGCAACTCAATAAATTAATTGATGGAATTATTCCAACAAATAATATTTTTTATGCCATTAAGGTTGAAGGTAAATTCAATAAAGCGATTACCCGTAGCGTTCCAAAACAAAACAAGCCATATCCACCTCTGGTTGAAGTCGTTAAAGAGCAGCCAATATTCGAATTTATTTCAGAAACCGGCTCCATGGTTGGATTTCGCGTTCCAGAATATTTTGGAGGGGTAAATGTTCCTGCCTATCATTATCATTTTATAAATGAAGATAAGAGCCGTGGTGGCCATCTGCTAAATTGTACCATATCAGAAGTCAAAATTTCTATTGATTTTATTCATGAAATCCAAATCTCGTTGAATAATTCTTCTGGCTTTTATAATTTAAATTTGGTAAAAGACAGAAGTGAAGAAATGGAGAAGGTTGAAAGATAAATTTATTGAAACAGTAAAATGAAAGGACGCCACCCCAATAAAATCGGGATGGCGTCCTTTTTTTTAACTAATTCATATCTGCTACTTTAAAGTTGTACTTTTAGAAGTACTTAAAAACAGTCCGTTAAAAAACAATTTAAAAGTTCCATGCGATTGAGCCCGGTATAAAATTTCGGGTCCGAATAAATACAAATTCCCTTTACCGACTTTTGCTTCTGCAATGGCAACGCCTCCGTACAAACGGTCTTGTCCCCATGCCCATCCGCTGGTTAAAGGTTTATCACTATCGAACCATGCAATCGACTTCACACCCTTTTTATCCGCTTCAGGTTTAAAACGGAAAACCGGGCTTTCATCAAAGAAAATATTTACCCTTTCGTTCATCCCATAAGCAATGGGTTGTTTATTATCCATCCTTACTTGCAAAATGGTAGCAGGAATATAATACACCTCAGGTTTTAAAGAATTACCATCCTTATCAACCATGTGATTGCTCATAGGTAATTTCAGGTGTCCGGCCAAATTCGTCGAACTGCCGATGGCGATAATACTTCCTCCATTGTTCAGAAATGAGATCAATTGCGGGATGGTTTTTGCCGGTGTTATTTGTCCTAACCACGATCGGTATTCTTCAGGTATAGTACTGTCATTCAACTGTCCCCGTCCGAATGATGCTGTCCTTGCTTCACCGGAAGGAATTGCACCGCTCACGAATACGATCACATCATACTTTTTATTCAGATCACCGGCATCAAGAGCCTTTGGATATACAACATCAAATGGAAATTCATATTGTTCCATTATCCATCTTGTCCATCCGGAAGACATGGAACCGCCATAGGTATCCCACAAAGCGATTCGTGGTGAGGATAATTCCAATGCCGAAGAAATGGGTTCCTTCATTGTTCCTTCAAAGTTTATCCCTAATTGATTAGCCATCTCCTCTATAATTTTCAGGCTTGAACTTTTTGCTTTGATATAAATGGTACCCACAGGGTATGTTTTGCCATTTACCTCGATTGGATTTGTCAGCCAAAAAATTTGATGTTTGGATTTTAACAGTCGGTTTGTAACAATCGCTGCATCATTGATTTGGTGAGACAGCAAGAATCCTGTTGCATTTTTTGCATTGGTAACTTTGCCTGGCAATGGAGTTGCCAATCCTTCAATTTTTTCAAAAGGACCTTCTATCCCTTCCATTATCCGTTCGAACTCAATCCCCATTTGATAGGCCAATGTATATCCTGCATTGTCGTATGGTGCAACCGGTGGTCCTCCGGGGTATTGAAAATCATTTGGGTGATCCTGAGGCTCAAACAAATCTAAAATATGTGGCCTGAAAGCCTGATCTGTTTTGAAAATATAGGATCCGACGGGATAAGTTTTTCCGTTCACTTTAAAATCAGCGGTTGCTTGTAATACATCCACTCCATTCTTAATAAAAGTGTTTACAAATTTCGTTGCAGTTGCAAAATCAATCTGATCAGCAGAAACGATGTAAGCTCTTGGATCACGATTTTCGGGCTTTTTAAACAAATCATAATATTTCATCGGGGCTCCGGGCCTTCTTCTTCCTGTAGCTGACAACAATTCTTTTAATTTAGGATCCGCTTTAAGTTCCTTGCTTACTTCCTCCACAATTTTAGGGCGAATCGTCCAACTATCCCCGCTCCCTTTTTGAATATTGTTCTTACCCATTAAATATCTGTTATAAAGTATGGGTTCCCTGTTTCGTGAAGCATAGTCTAAAACAGCCATATCCATTGAAATAGAGTATTGAATGGCATCCTTAAAATAAAGCATTCTAGGGGTTACGGGAAATGGCATATCCGTGCCTAATAGTAACTCTTCGGGATATAGTTCCAATTCCAACGGTGCTGGTGTTCCCTTTATTTCGGTCAGCATCCCGATTTGATTATGAAAATATCCTGTTGTACGCAGATTACCATTGAACCATGTGGAATAATTTGCTTTCGAACGCATTGCACTTCCCGGTAACCCGTCGGCTATTAAACGGCTGTGCATGGCCGTTCCTAACGATTGTATCCCAATTATCAGCAAAGGATCAAAATAGTAATTCACCGGATCCCTGAATGGGGGTACAAAAACGATAGCTCCATTGGGACCGGTTTGATGATGATTGTACATCAACTGCGGATACCATTCTTTGTACATTACACGGGCCATATTCTCGGTTTCGGGTTGGGTAACCATGTACGAATCCCTGTTGTTATCATGGCCAATATACTTTTGATATAAACGGGGCAAATTATTGTAGGATCGATCCTTTTCGTTGTCCTTTCTCATATACCAGTCGGCAACCAATTCCAGTCCATCCGGATTGGCAAATACTGCCAGTAAAATTACATCATCCAGGATTCTTAAAGTTTCAACGTCATTTTTACTGACCATGTTGTAAGCCAGTTGCATCAACTGTTGTGACCCAGCGACTTCGGTGGCATGCAAACCTCCATCTATCCATACAACAGCTTTTCCTTCAATAGACAAAGCTTTTGCATTATCGTCCGTAAGGCCTTTTGCTAATGCTAATTTGGCGGATATTTCCCGATAGTGATCAAGTTTTTTTAAATTTTCGGGTGAAGTGATAATTGCCATAAACTGACGTCTGCCTTCAGCAGTTGGTCCAATATCAACCAGTTTCATCCGATCTGATTCCACATTTAATTTTTCCCAATAATTAACAATTTCGGTATAGTTTATCAAATGATAATCGTCACCAATATTAAATCCAAACTGTTCCTTGGGAGTTGTAATCTTGTTTTGTGCCTGAACAGCAGTAATAAGTGCCAGATTCAATAACAAAAAGGCAAATAAAAAATTAAATACCCTTTTACTTTCATTTTTTTTCATGTTGTGCATATTTAGAAAATTACAGTTTTTTAAGAATCTTAAATTTAGAAAAAATTAAATAGCGCGTACCACCCAAATAATGACAATATATTAACTTAGCAATAAAATCGACCAAATGTGCTATGATGTTCAATCAAAACTTGAAACCCTGCTAAAAAGAGCGATTCGTTTTCATGATGATGAAGGTATCCGACAAATTAAAAAAGAGCTGGCACCATACCTGATAAACCATTACCATGCATCAGGCTTTACCCACCCTTCCTTATTAATTTACCCTGATATAAATTCATCCACTCCGGTTCCATCCGTTTGGGGGTTAATTCCGCATTGGGTTAAAGATCAAAAACAAAAACTCCAATTATGGAATAATACCATTAATGCACGGGGTGAAACGATATTTGAGAAACCTTCATTCAGGGAAGCGGCACTTAAAAAAAGATGTGTACTTTACCTGGATGGATTTTACGAACATCATTACCATAAATCGAAACCCTATCCCTTTTTTATCTCAAAAAAAGATAAAAAGCCCATGGCCATTGGTGGTTTATGGAGCGAGTGGCTCGACAAAGAAAGTGGCGAAATTGTGAACACCTTTACCATCGTTACCACTAAAGCCAATGAAATCATGAAAAAAATCCATAATAATCCAAAATTGGCCGAAGCCCGGATGCCACTTATACTAAATGGAGAGAATGAAGATAAATGGTTGGAACCCACTCCGGATGAAAACATCATCAAATCGATCATTCAGCCTTATACAGAAACTGAGTTGACCTATCATAGCGTTCAAAAACTTAGAGGGAAAAATGCAATCGGAAATATTCATGAAGCTTCTGAGGAATTCATTTATGAAGAACTTGAAGCGTTCTGATCTTTATTGATTCATTATTTTTAAAACCAACTATTTTTGATTTTTGATTTTTGATTTTCAATTTTCAATATTTAATTGACTCAAGTTTCGCGGTTAAACCTATTTAGTGAAAATCAGATAATTAATTTATATTAAAAACATAAAAACTATTGATATATAGTCAATTACAGATTTAATTTCTATCAAAATTCTCTTTGTGTATCTCCGTGACTTCTTTGTGCAGCTCTGTGCAACAACTCATTAGCTATGTCACTAAGAACCACAAAGTGACACAAAGTGACACAAAGATGCCACAAAGTGACACAAAGTGCCACTAAGGTCAAAATTAAATTATATTTCATTGGCTATCAGATATAAGAGTTTGGAAAATTACATGCGAAACTTGAGTAATTGATTATCTAATATCAGCATCTCACTAATCACAAATCACTTTTAACTTTTCACTTTTTATTTTTAACGATAGAATCCGCGCTATGGTCGATGAAATGCCTGACTTGCAGATTTTGCATTAAATTTGAATTGATCTTCACTAATTTTTTATAATTTCATCTGTTCAAATAATCGCACTTAAAATATTGAACTATTGAAAAAAACCAAATTCAATAACATAAATCTACTGACATGAAAATCAAATCAATCCTCAGCTTTTTAGCCTTACTTTTTTTAATCGTTGCTTGTAACACAGCCGATCCAAATCTTTCCAAATGGCAGAAACAAGCCGAAAACATTACCATCATTCGCGACAACTGGGGAATTCCTCACGTTTATGGGAAAACCGACGCTGATGCAGTTTTTGGATTATTGTACGCACAATGCGAAGATGATTTTAATCGGGTAGAAGTTAATTATGCAACTGCGATGGGTCGAATGGCTGAATTTGAGGGAGAATCTTCCTTATCTGCTGATCTTCGGATGAAATTGTACATCGACCCCGTGGAAGTAAAAAAGGAATATGAAAACAGTCCGAAATGGTTAAAAAAACTAATGGATGCTTTCGCCGATGGGATTAATTATTATTTATACACCCATCCCGAAGTTAAACCTAAAATTATCACTCATTTTGAACCCTGGATGGCTTTGACTTTTAGCGAAGGAAGCATTGGTGGCGATATCGAACAAATTTCAACCCGTGATTTAGCTTCGTTCTATTTGAATAATACAAAAAAAGAAGTAGCCGAAGTCATTATTGATCAGGATACTGAACCAAGAGGATCGAACGGATTTGCGATCTCACCTAAGAATACAGTGAACGGAAATGCGCTTTTCCTAATTAATCCCCATACTTCTTTTTTCTTCCGGCCGGAAGTTCACATGACCAGTGAAGAAGGCCTAAATGCTTACGGTGCCGTAACCTGGGGACAGTTTTTCGTTTATCAGGGTTTTAACGACAAATGTGGCTGGATGCATACTTCAAGTGCCGCTGATGTGATTGATTATTATTACGAAACAATCGTGGAGCAAGATGGCAAGTATTTTTATAAATATGGTGCAGAATTAAAGCCGGTCATCGAAAAAGAAATCACTTTAAAATATAAGGATGGTCAAAAACTATCAGAGAAAAAAGTAACTGCCTATTACACGCATCACGGGCCTATCATCAGAGAAGCTGGTGACAAATGGGTTTCGATCAGTTTAATGGTTGAACATGAAAAAGCATTGACCCAATCGTATATGCGGACTAAAGCAAGCAGTTACGACGAATTTTACCAAACCATGGAAATAAAAACCAATTCGTCGAATAACACGGTTTATGCAGATGCAGATGGGAATATCGCCTATTTCCACGGCAATTTTATGCCCGTACGAAATGAAAACTATAATTGGAAAGGCATTGTTGACGGCAGCGACCCTGAAACAGATTGGAAAGGATTACATGACATCAAAGATATGATTCATGTTTTAAACCCAGAAAACGGGTGGATCCAAAATTGTAATGCAACCCCGTTTACGGTTTCAGGCAATTTTAGTCCGAAGCGCGAGGATTTTCCAACCTATATGGCACCTGATCTTCAAAACTTCCGGCAATTGCATGCTGTGATGGTTTTGGAAAATCAAACAGATTTTACTTTAGAAAAATTGCGTGACGCAGCATATGATTCTTATCTTCCCGCTTTTGTATCATATATTCCTGCTTTATTAGATGATTATGCGAATTTAAACTCTTCGGATGAAAAATTAAAAGACGAGCTGCGTGAGCCCACCGAAGCATTGCGAAAATGGGATTTGCGTTTTTCAGAAGAATCTATTGAAACTTCACTTGCCGTTTATTGGGGACAAGAAATGATGAATGCTGCGCGGATATTGCAAATTGCCCCGGAAATAAATGTTTACGATTATTTAGCCAATGGCATGAGCAGTGAAAACAGGTTAAACTCATTGTTGTTGGCAGTTAACAAATTAAAAAATGATTTTGGAAGCTGGAAAACACCTTGGGGAGAAATTAACCGATATCAGCGTGTAAACGGCGAAATTGAACAACCTTTTAATGATAATCTGCCAAGTTTGCCTGTTGGATTTACATCTTCCAGATGGGGATCGTTGGCCTCTTTCGGCAGCCGTGCATACCCGGGAACAAAAAAAATGTACGGAACAAGCGGCAACAGTTTTGTTTGCATAGTTGAATTTGGAGAAAAAATTATTGCAAAAAGCAGTTTGGCCGGGGGCCAGAGTGGCGATCCAGATTCTCCTCATTTTGCCGACCAGGCATTGGATTATACCAAAGGGAAATTTAAAGATGTGAACTTTTATAAAGCAGATATTGAAAAAAATGCCGAACGGACTTATCATCCGGGAGAAAAATAAAATTTATTAAAAGGGATGGCTTCCGCCTTTTAGCGGAAGCCATCCCTTTTTGTATTTCTTTACATTTAAAACTAAAAATTAAAAAAATAAGCATTTATCAGTTAAATGAACTACGAGCAAATCATCCTCTATTATTTTTCGGGTACCGGAAATGCCCGGAATGCTGCTCATTGGTTTGTGCAAGTAGCTGAGGAAAAACAGTTGAAAACCAGGCTGATCAATATCGACCGCTTCGATCAAATTGAAATTCCGGATACGGGCAAAAAAACATTGATTGGGTTCTGTTCGCCAACGCATGGGTTTAACTTCCCTCCCATCATGCTTAATTTCATCCTAAAATTTCCCCGCTTAAAAAATGCAGATGTTTTTATCATGAATACGCGTGGAGGATTAAAACTCTCCAAGCTTTTTTTGCCCGGGGTGAGTGGAGTCGCACAACTATTACCTTCCCTGATTTTACTCTTTAAATCTTATAAAATCGTGGGCATGCAGCCCCTCGATTTACCTTCAAACTGGATTTTTCTGCATCCCGGTTTAAAAGCAAAAGTTGTTGATTCGATAACTCAAAGAATTAAAAAAATAACCAAAAAATTTGCGTTAAACCTGCTGGAAGGAAAACGAAAATATAAAGCTTTGCTCAGTTTGCCCATTGACCTTGCCATGATCCCCATTGCTTTTGGTTATTATTTTATCGGGCGGTTTTATCTGGCCAAAAGCTTAGTAGCAACCAACAATTGCAATTCATGCATGAAATGCATCAATGAATGTCCTGTTGAAGCAATCAAACTAAAAAAACAATTGTTCTGGTCGTACAAATGCGAAAGCTGCATGCGTTGTTTAAACAATTGTCCGAAAAAAGCCATACAAGTGGCCCATACTTTTTCAATCGGCCTCCTGCTTCTCAACTTTCTAATTATTATTCCGGCAATCATGTTTCTATTTAACGACTTAGGCAATGATCAGATGGGTGATCCGTTGTTGCTGCTGATCATTTTACGCATCACAAAATGGATCGTATTTATCACTTTTGTTTTCCTGACGTATCGGATTCTGAATTATTTGATGCGATTCAATTGGATCAACAAAATGGTTGAGTTTACCTCTTTTAGTAGATATAAATTTTGGAGAAGATATAAAGCACCTAACTATTAAGATTTTGGGATGGCGTCCCTTACGGGAAGCCATCCCAAAATTCACAAGTCATTTTCGCGGGATTTTTATCGCAGTGAAATCGATTGATTTTGACTAATTTTGTATCCCAAAAATAAACAGAATGCCAGAAGCAATTGTCATCACACCGGTTAAAGATTCGATAGAGACGACAAATCTTACTATTCAGGCTATTTCCAAAGCAAAAGGAAACTTCAAACATTTCATATTTAATGATTTCAGTCAACCCGAAACCAAACAGTTTCTGGAAAAAGCTAAAACAGAATACGGATTTCAAATCATTCATCTCGAAGATATTACTTCAACTCCTTCGCCCAACTACAAACTTGTGCTTGAAACAGCTCAAAAAATGGCTTTGGAAAAAGAATGTCCCTTAATTATTATTGAATCAGACGTAATTATTAAACCTGACACTTTATCCGGATTGCTCGAAATCTTAAAAATCAAACCGAAATGCGGTTTAATTGGTGCCATTACTGTTGACCAATCGGGCGAATATAACTTTCCGTATACTTTTGAAAAATCCAAAAGCGATGAGATTATAAGTACGTCGCATAGTTTGAGTTTCTGTTGTACACTTATTTCCACTGAATTTCTTCGGAAATTTGACTTTAAAATACTTTCTCAAAACAAAGATTGGTTCGATATCTACATCAGCAGGCAATCAAAAAAACTTGGATTTAACAATTACCTGGCAAAAGGACTTGAAGTTTTGCACCTCCCTCATTCAAGCCGACCGTGGAAGCACTTAAAATACACGAAACCTGTACTCTACTACTTTAAAAAGATATTTTACAGACGCGACCGTATTTAAATGACGAAAAGCATATTATATCTTTTGTTTTCCTAAGTTATCGAATCCCATAGAGTCGCCATCCCAAAATTCATAAACATTTTAATAAATTTAGGTAGAAGACGTTATACATTAGACATCAGATACTTAAAATACCTATCATTGCAAGCTTTACTTCTATTTTCTAATATCTAATAACTAACGTCTTATTAGCTCTAAGACTAAATTTCAGACATATTGAACCAGTTTCATAAGAAATGCTCAGATCGAACTGAGGTTAAATTAATTAATTGGGAGTAAATATAAAAATGCAAAGAAATGGCAGATGCTTCCACCTAAAATAAACAAGTGAAAAACGAAATGGAAAAATGGAATCTGCTTTTTGATATAGAATACCACTCCAGCACTATAGGTTAAGCAGCCTGCCAGTAAAAAATAGAGTGAAGTATTGGGAACATTCTGAATAACAGGAACAATGGCAATAATAATGAGCCAACCCATCCCTACATAAAGCCAGGCAGAGAGTTTACGCCATCGATGCGTATAAAACCAAACTTTAAAAACGATACCGGCTATTGCCATGGCCCAGATTAATCCAAATATAACCCAGCCAAATGCACCCTTTAATGAGATCAGCGTAATCGGGGTATAGGTTCCTGCAATCAGGATATAAATGGCTGAATGATCAAACTTATTGAGTATATACTTGAATCGTAGATTTTTAGCTGAATGAAACAAAGTAGAGGCTAAATACAAGGTGATCATACTTGCCCCAAAAACCGAAAAGCTTACCACATGCCAGGCATTCCCATATATCGCACCAAAAACCACCAATAAACATACCACAGCTAATGCTATCCCTATACCAACTGCATGAGAAATGCTATTGGCAATTTCTTCAGCTCTTCTTATTTTTTTTGATTTATAAACCATTATTAAATAGCATAAATAATTAAGCTCAACCTTCTTACAAAATTAAATCTTTTACATCAACTAAGGAGGGCAAAAAAAATATTATTGAAAATTTGTACTTATATTCGCACCCACAAATCACTTGCCCGAATGACTAATTACTATGGCGAATACGCCGCACTGTTAACAGCTTTTTTCTGGACCATCACAGCCATGGCTTTTGAAGTGGCCACCAAACGTGTTGGCACTTATTCGGTGAATATGATTCGTTTAACATTCGCATTCATTTTGTTAGCAACGCTTTCTTATTTTAGAAGGGGAATGCTTTTGCCAATGGATGCCAGCACCCATGCTTGGGTTTGGCTCTCCGTTTCAGGATTGGTTGGTTTTGTATTGGGCGACCTTTTCTTATTCGCCTCCTACCCTATTATAAGCTCCAGAACTGCTATGTTGTTCATGACACTTGCACCACCCTTAGCGGCTATCTTTGGATTTTTCGTTTTAGGAGAAGTGATGACCCTGCTCAGTATTTTAGGGATGATTCTGGTTGTTTCGGGTATTGCAATTGCAATTTGGAGTAAACCCGAAGGATCAAAGAAACGCAGTCTTAATATTCCGATAAAAGGCGCAATCTTCGCTTCGCTCGGAGCACTCGGTCAGGCCGGAGGTTTAGTTTTAAGTAAATACGGTATGCGTGATTATGATCCATTTGCTGCAACCCAAATACGAATTATCGCAGGAGTGATCGGGTTTATGATCGTCATCAGTTTATTGAGAAAGTGGAAAAATGTAATTACCACATTTTCGAACACAAAAGCCATCAGCCGCATTGGGATAGGTTCATTTTTCGGCCCTTTCCTTGGAGTTTCATTTTCATTGATAGCCGTGCAAAACACAAGTGCCGGTATCGCATCGACACTTATGGCCATTGTACCTGTTTTAATTATTGTTCCAAGCGTAATGATATTTAAACAAAAAATAACCCCAAGGGAAATTTTTGGTGCGATACTCAGTGTAGGTGGAGTAATTTTATTTTTTGTTTAAAGAAGGTGTTAAATTATCATAATTCCTCAATTTCTGCTTAATTATTCGGATTAAGTGTTTAATTTTATTAGCAATAAATGTATCGTAACATTAAGCGCAATTTTTACATGAGATTTTCTCGGGTTATTATTCTCCTTATACTAACAACTTTTTTAAATTTTGGGGCAAATGCACAAATTCGTTCCAATTTTTTGCAGTACGGTAATATCGAACTCCGAAACGGGAACTATCTTCAAGCAATTGTATACCTGAATCAGGCCATTCAACTTGAATCAAATTCATACTTCGCTTATTATTTGAGGGGGATTTCAAAATTCAATCTGGATGATATTTCAGGCGCAGAAATGGATTATACCACTGCCATTAACCTGCTCCCCTATTATGCTGAATTTTTCCATAACAGGGCAATTGCACGCTCTGTTTTATTAAGGTATGACGAGGCTTTTCAGGATTACACAAAAGCTTTAAAAATTGATTCCACCGACGCTTCCATCTATTTTAGCAGGGCCAAAACCTATATGAATATCGATAAATACGATGAGGCCATTAAAGATTGTGATAGGGCCATTTCACTAAAATACAATCATGAAAGTATCTATATCTTAAGGGGGAGTGCAAAAGCCGGAGGGAAATATTACGAGGAGGCAATTAAAGATTTGAATCTGGTTTTAGAATATAATCCTGAATATATTATGGGATATATACAAAGAGGTAAAGTATGGATTGAACTCGAAAAGCCTGATTCGGCAATTGCAGATTTCAATTTTGTATTAGCCAGAGACACCAATAATTCGTATGCGTATTTTAGTCGGTCTCTCGCAAATATAAAAAAGAAGGATGATAAGGCTGCCCTTGCTGATTTGGATCATGTGCTGCGGATTTCGCCCCGAAATTCCTATGCTTTATTTAACAAGGCTATTATTAAGATCAACAATCAGGATTTACGCGGTGCAATAGAAGAACTGGATAAAGTAATTAAAATAAACCCAAAGAATATTACAAGTTATTTTTATCGGGGTAAATTAAAATCCGATTTAAAAGATTATGCCGGTGCACTTGAAGATTTCAATAAAACCGTGGAGATTCATCCGGAATTTTCAAACGGGTATATGGAGCGATCGATGATCAAAAACAGGATGGGATTGTTTGATGAGGCAAAGAAAGACAACGACAAAGCTATAAAATTAGGCAACCTGACTGATTTGGAAACGAACAATCTGACACCGGAAAAAATTGCCTATCTGAATAGTTTGGTTCATTTACGTGCCGATTTTACTGAAATTAAGGATAGCAAAAACATGCCCCAATATCAGTATTTCGACATTGATATGTTGCCCTTATTCCAAAAATCAATTGATGATACTCCTGCTTTAAAAGAAAAAATTTATGATGCATATCAGAAACCGGTTTATGATGAATCTTTAATTTCATTGACAAATAGCCCGGTGCAACCAAATGTTTCTGAAATTTCAGTTAAAATTGAGGAACTTACTAACCTGATTAATACAAGTCCTGGGCAATCATCAAATTATTTAAACAGGGCAAACCTGTATGCAGCAATTCAAAATTTCAATGATGCATTTCGCGATTATGATGCTGCCATTGAAAAAAACCCCTCTAATCTCCTTGCCTATTTTAGTCGTGCCAACAGCAATTATTTATTGACTGAACTAATAAAATCAATTGGTTACAAACAACAAGCGATAACTATTAGTCAGGAACAAAAAGAACCTGAAAAGAAAGAGGATAATTCGAATAATGAATACTTGGTTAAAGCTTTAAATGATTATAAAAAGGTATTAAGGTTGGATCCAAACTTTGCTTATGCCTATTATAATAGTGGATATGTAAATTGTATTATGGGCGATTATAAAAATGCCGTAGATGATTTTACATATGCAATTCAACGAAACAATACTTTTGCAGAGGCATATTACAACAGGGGTTTAATCCTTATTTTTCAGAACGAAAACAAAATAGGTTGCCTGGATCTAAGTAAGGCAGGAGAATTGGGAATCCCAAATGCTTATTCGGTAATGAAACGTTATTGTCATCAATAATCTGAGTTACTGGTTACCCTGCTTGCGGCAGACAGGTGGTTACTCGTTGCTGGTTACCCTGCCTGCGGCAGGCAAGTGGTTGCTGTTTGCTTGATATTAAGTTTCTTTCATTTTACATTTTACATTTTACATTTTACATTCATCATTTTTCATCCTCTAACAATCCAAGTATTAATCCAATCAATAATCAATTACTACTCGTATTTTATCGCATCTACCGGGTTTTTACTTGCTGCTTTATATACTTTACCAATAATAGTGATGACTGAAACGCTTAAAATAACTATAGTAGGAATAATGAATGTGCTGATACTGGCACTTTTATAAACCTGATAAATACTAGATAAAAGCATCTCTGACAGATAATAACCCAATACTGAACCCAAAACTGATGAAATAAAAATAATGTATAAAAATTCACGATTAAGTAAACTTATGATATGAAATACCGGTGCCCCCAGTACTTTTCTGATCCCGATTTCTTTGGTTCGTTTTATAACTTTTAAAGAAACCAGAGTGTATAATCCAACCAGCGAAAGCAAAACCGAAACGATCGCTAAAAATAAAAATATATCTATAATATTATTGTTCACGGATTTAGATTCAGCCAATCGTTCTTCCTGCAGAAAGCCTGGATATACGGCATTAGGGATTAATTTTTCCCATTCAGTACGCATATATTTATTCAATTCTTCCAGATTTTTAGGCTCGGCCTGAACCACCAAGGTTCTCATTCGCTCTTTTACGCCAAGTTTTAACATGGTGGGAGTTATTTCGTTCCAAAACCCAAAAGGATAAAAATTTCGAACAACACCAACTACGGTAAGTTCAGTAGTATCATTTTCTCTCAATCTCTGCCCGATTGCCGATTCCCAGCCATATGCTTCCACAAGTTTTTCATTAACGATGATGGCCTTTTCTCTCTCAGATTCTTTAAAGTCCTGATCAAAATAGCGACCATCAACCAATTCAAAACCCATAGTCTCAAAATATCCTTTGCCGATATCAAAAGCGGTCACTTCATGCTCTTGTTCGGCACCCCAATTAAGTGTACGATTGTAACTTGACCAGCTGACGTGTTCTTCGGCCCAGCCCATTTTATTAATCATGGGATTTTGACTGATGGTATTTCTGAAGAGCTCAAGAGTGGGATTATTACTAAAAGGCACCGCGATGATTTTATCTTTCGCATATCCCATTGATAAATTCTCTTGAAATTTTGCGTTTTGTGTAAATATCACGGTGGAAATAATCCCTGTTACAGCTAATAAAAATTGTATCACCAACAAAATTTTTGAAAGCAACCCTGCCCCACTTAACTTAACATTTCCTTTCAAAATATTTATCGGGTTAAATTTGCTTACATAAAAAGCAGGGTAAGATCCTGCAGCAAGTCCTGTAACTATTAGCAAAACAAAGAGAAAAAACCACAATTTTCCGCCATCAGCAAAATTAATTGCTATGGTGTACTCCCACATTTTGCTCCACTCATCAATCAAATAAGATCCAATCAGCAGGGAAGCAAGTAACGCAATAAAACATAAAACTATGTTTTCTCCCAGAAACTGGATCATGGTATGAATACGTAAGCCACCCATTACCTTTCTTAATCCTATCTCTTTTAAACGACGACTTGAAATTGCCAAAGCTGTATTTGTAAAGTTCAAACACGCTAACAGCAAAATGAGTATTGCCATGATGCTGGGTGCAGCAAAAGCCGCAGGATGCAATCCTTGCATAAGCCCATAATTCCATGTATTCCTGGCCGTATTCGGAATAACTTTCATTGGTTCGAGATGAAAACTTGCAACCTTTAAATCCTCTCTGGCTCTATTTTGAATTGGTATAAAAGTTTGTAAGTGATCTTCAATATTTTTCACATATTTCTTATCCGGAATTAAAAGGAAAGTGCCTGAAATCCATGCCCTCCAATTATTCTCGTCAAGATTATTCATTTCAATAAAATTATCAATGTGGGTTAAAACACTGAATTGGAAGCTTGTATTTTCCGGCAAATCTTTGATAATCCCACTGACTTTAAATGTCCTTTCTTTACCATCGTTTAAAAAAACACTGATCATTTCACCTATCGGGTCCTTATCACCGAAACAAGTCTGTGCAAATTCTTCTGTTAAAATTGCACTTCGCGCGTCATTTAATGAATTTGCATCCCCCCGTAAAAAAGGATAATCAAAAACATCGAACATATTTTCATCAGCAAAGCCAACAATATTGCTGAATATTCTATCCCCATACCTGATAGCCATTCTGCTACGTTGAACCCTGATAATTTCATCTACTCCAACCATCGAATTGCCAATTGCCGGCTTTAACGAAAGTGGATTCATTCCAAATCGTTGCATCCGACCATTGATATTTTGAACAAATCCAACCTTATAAATTTCATTTTTATGGCTAATCACCTTATCAAAATCAACGTTCCAACGATAATTATAATAAGCAACAATACAACTGGCCAATGCAATTCCCAATCCAATTACATTGATAATTACGAAAAATTTATTTTTCAGGAAGTTCCGAAAAGTAATTTGAAGAAAGTTTTTAAACATAGGATGTTAGGTTTGGTTAATAGGATTATGACATATGACGCATTAAATTATTAATTGTTACACTTTTTAATTTATCATATAAACATAACGCATTTAGTACGATGCAATACATGGTACTAATAATTTTAACAGACCTATTAAACAATTATTCTTATGCGAGTTCGAAACTATTCTATTTCTTTTACTTCATGGCAATTAACAAATACAATGTCACCAATTGCATCATATCCTTTAAACAAATCGAGCCCATAAATATTGAGGTGCTCGGGCCTGAAGCCGATAATGGTCAATCCTGCTTTTGCAGACTTTTCAGAAATGATTTTTTTACTGCTTACAGATTCATCTTTGCTGATAATTTCTATATTTTGCGGTGCGATCGGAATACGCCCACTTTTAACCAATGCGACCAAATCCTGTTTGGTCATTTCTTCTTCATTTGCTTTACAAATATCAAAAATTTTGATGGTAGATTTGCGCCAATCAGGATGCTCTGAAATGATATAGCTTAAAAGAATCATCAAATTAGAATTTTCGAAATCGAAACTCCTGATCCAAACATGTATAGGCGCTTTTGGCGAATATCTTTTTTCAGAACTTCCAAATATACATACGTCATGACTTCCGGGAAGAGTTAAGTGAAAATTATCAATAACAGTTTTTAATTCGGACAAATTCTTTTTATCATACTCAAATATGATCATATTATTCTCCATACCCGATATTCCGGGTAATTGGATTGCCTGCGCCATTGCCGAAGTATATGAAGGTGAAATAATGGTATCGATGTATACATTATTACTTTTTGCATTCGATTGTAGGATTAACTCTTTCAAACTTGACTGTGCCTGCCTGCTTGTTTCCAGATTATAAAAACCTTCGATAAGATGAATATAAGTACCAAAACCATATTTATACGAAACCCAGTTTAAAAAATTAAATGCATCCTCATGCTCAAGTGATTTTTTCGAAACACAAATGGCTGAAGGTCTCCAACTCTCTCCCATTTTAATACTTCTGGATTTTTGAAGATAGACCTGAATCCGACGGTTCATCTGAAAAATTGCACCCTTAAATATAGATTGCAGTCCATCGCGCTCCTTGCGCTTATTTGAAACCCACAGGTACAATGCGGTCATCAAAACAATTGCCAAAAATGCATACAATCCATTGATTTTAAACATAAGCCAAAAACTCAACAAAAATCCAATTAACGACAAATACCATTTCGATCGAAATGCCGGTCGATACGATGGATCAGAACCAAAGTGATTTAAGAAGGAAATAAGGCAAATGGAACCATAAGTCACCATAAAAAACATAGAAATAATTTCTGCCACAGAATTAACATTTCCCATTGCCACGAAAATAAACGCAATTATTACTGTAAGTATGGAAGCGTTAATTGGTTCATCTGAATCCCTCTTTCCTTTAGCGAAAATTTTATTTATTCGTGTAAATGGTAAAAAATTATCTGAACCCAAAGCTTGCAATGTACGAGGAGCTACCATTACCGATCCAAGTGCAGAAGAGATAGTAGATGCAGCGAGCCCAACAGGAATTACAAGCCAACCATATAACGCTATTTTGCTCATCACCAATTGTTCGGTTAGCATTTCATCTATACTTGCTGATACATTAATTTTCCAGATTATAAAAACATAAACAATCAACCCGACCACTGTTGCAACTGTAGTTCCAATTGGGATTGATTTAGCAGGATTTCTTAAATCTCCCGAAAGGCCAACACCTGCTGTCATACCAGTAAATGCAGGAAATATGATAGCAAAAATCACGAAAAAATTATCAAGATTACCAAAAATATAACGGACACCTTCTGGTTCCGAATTCATAGATGGAGTTGGTTTTCCCATAAAAAACAATAGCAGCGAAGCAAATAAAATTGTTACAACGATATATAAAGCTTTGACACCTATTCCGGCTCCTTTCGTCAGAATTAACAAAGCAAGCAATGCCATCGCAGGCAAGCTAATTGCCTGACGTGGTAAAAGGATTCCATAATTGGTATTTACCCAATTAATTACCGGCTCGAAAGCCTCTGTAAAAGCTATAACATAAAATGCAACACTTATGGCTTGCGACAGGTAAAGTGCAATTCCAATTGTAACCCCAATATTTAATCCAAATGATCGTGAAATAATATAATATTCGCCACCACCTTCAACCTTTTTATTTGTCGCAATCTCTGAAATTGCTAGAGCCGTTGGAATTGTAACCATATGACCCAGTATTACGATGAGCAAAGCTCCACCCATCCCTAAAGTACCAACTGCGAAGCCAAATCTTAAAAATAAGATGGCACCTAAAATGGTTGAGATTGCTGTAAAAAATACCGGTGCTGTTCCAAAGCCATGCTTATGCTGCTTATCTATGGAGTCCATGCTAAAATATTTGGTCATGGTTAATATTAGTCTTTTATATTATTATTCCTCTAAATTAATCGAATTTTAAACACTTCTTAACCATAATGCTTGTATTTTACTATTTTTGATAAACACGAACTCAAATAATGAAGCTAAAGAAATCGACTCCAATTATTATCATCTTTATATTTTCCTCCATGATTGTATGGCCGCAAGACAAGACGATTCCCAAAGATTTTTGTATTTCGGAAAAAGCAAATAAATTATTTGTATTGATCAATGAAGCACGAACGCAGAAACAACTTGACCGACTACCCCTATCAGCTTCTTTATCATTTGTAGCTTACACACACATCAATGACCTAATCCAGAATCATCCAGATACCAGTTTGTGCAATCTCCATTCATGGTCGGATAAAGGAATCTGGACATCCTGTTGTTATCAAGCTTATATCCCCGTACAAGAATGCATGTGGAATAAGCCACAAGAAATTAGTCCATATAAGTACAGAGGGTACGAATTGGCTTTTTGGCAAAGTGAGGATTTAACAGCTGAAGAAATATTCGAGGGATGGATGAATATCCCTCAAGCTTCTGATATGATTTTAAATAAAGGGGAATGGCAAAATGTATGGAGAGCCATGGGAGTAGGTATCAAGGATGGTTATGCAGTTGTGTGGTTTGGACGTGCAGTTGACAATGAACCAAAGCCAAATATTTGTGGCGAAGCACAAAAACCCAACCGTGAAAATAACCCAATTATTAGCGAAAAAATATCAGTTATTAGCGAAAAAACCAATCAATATTATTTAATTTTTGGCAGTTTTAATCGCCTTAAAGATGCAGAAAAACGAACTGAGAAACTTAAGAAAGATGGTTTTAATGACGCAGTTATTTTAATGACAGATGAAAAATACCGGATTGCACTTTCATCATATCCGGATTTAGAATCGGCTAAAACAGCCCAATCCGGTTTAGATAAAAAATATGATGAATCCTGGATTTTTAAGTTTTAATGTCTAATGTTGATTTTTGAATGCTGATTTTTTATTTAAGAGATATTTAAAGACCAATTTCATCATTCATCATTAATCATTCATCATTTAAGCAGTTCTGCCATTTTAGTTCCAATATCGGCTGGAGAATCCACCACATGAATTCCGCAACTAATTAGTTTTTCTTTTTTAGCTTGAGCAGTATCGTCCTTTCCACTAATAATTGCTCCGGCATGTCCCATTGTACGACCTTTAGGTGCGGTTGCTCCGGCAATAAAACTAACAACCGGTTTTGTACTGTTTTCTTTGATCCATTCAGCAGCATCGGCTTCCATATCTCCTCCAATTTCACCAATCAAAACAATCCCATGAGTATCGGGATCGGCCATAAATAGCTGAACGGCATCTTTGGTAGTAGTACCAATAATCGGATCACCACCAATGCCAATTGCCGTAGATTGGCCTAACCCAAGTTTTGTGATTTGATCAACGGCTTCATAGGTTAAGGTGCCAGATCTGGAAACAATACCTACGTGACCTGGAGTATGAATAAAGCCGGGCATGATACCCACTTTTGCTTCTCCCGGAGTAATAATTCCAGGGCAATTAGGACCAATCAGTCTACAATCAAAATCAGTTAAATAATGCTTTACCTGAATCATATCTTTTGTAGGAATCCCTTCGGTAATACAAACGACAACTTTAATACCTGCTTGAGCAGCTTCCATTATCGCACCTGCAGCGTAGGCAGGTGGAACAAAAATTACACTGGTGTCGGCCGCTGTTGCTTTTACCGCATCTTCAACTGTATTAAAAACAGGTTTCCCTAAATGCAACTGTCCACCTTTATTCGGAGTCACTCCACCAACGATATTTGTTCCGTAAGCTATCATTTGCTCAGAGTGAAAAGTTCCTTCGCCACCGGTAAAACCTTGTACAATTATTTTTGAATTTTTATTTACTAATATGCTCATTTTAAAGATTTTAAATTTTCAGATATTAGAGGTCAGTGTTTAGGAATCATTTATTTAATTTTGATGCTGAATCTTTTATGTCTAACTTCCAAGGCCAAAGGTAAGATGTTTTAAATAATTACTGAAAGAATTGCTTAAATTTGTTATTTAAACCGAATATGAAAATGCATTACGATCTGATCGATATTTCAAACAATGAAACCATTGTCGCACTGGCAAGCCCGCTAGGTAGTGGGGCCATTGCAACCATCAGATTATCAGGCACATTATCACTTCGTATTGCAAGTCAAATTTTCACTCCAAAGAATAAAAAACTTGTTCTAAAGGAAGCTCAATCCCATCGAATCCATTATGGTTTTATCAAAGACAAAGATTGCATAATAGATGATGTTTTACTGAGTGTTTTTAAAGGCCCAAACTCTTACACCGGAGAGGATTCTATTGAAATTTCATGCCACGGATCTTTATACATTCAGCAGCGTATTTTAGAATTGATTATAAATTGCGGTGCAAGGGCAGCTCACGCCGGAGAATTTACTTTCCGTGCCTTTATGAATGGCAAATTTGATCTATCACAAGCAGAAGCTGTGGCAGATTTGATCGCATCAAATTCATCGGCATCCCATCAATTAGCTTTAGATCAAATGCGTGGTGGTTTTTCTGCAAAGATCAAAGAATTAAGGCAAAAATTTGTGGATTTTGCTTCTCTTCTGGAATTGGAACTTGATTTTGGAGAAGAAGATGTTGAATTTGCCAATCGCAATGATTTGATGAAATTGCTAGATGAAATGGAGGTTGAAATCAGCCGCTTGATTGAATCGTTTAAACTGGGGAATGTTTTAAAACACGGAATCCCCGTTGCGATTATCGGCAAGCCCAATGTTGGGAAATCAACATTGCTCAATGCACTGCTGAATGAGGAAAAAGCAATTGTATCGCCGATACCTGGTACCACCAGAGATGTTATAGAAGATACTGTTAATATTGACGGGGTTTCATTTCGTTTTATCGATACCGCCGGACTAAGAGAATCTATCGATAGCATTGAAGCAATCGGCATTGAACGAACCTATGAAAAGATCAAACAAGCTAAAATCATCCTGTATGTTTTTGATATCAGTGAAATCAGCATCGAAGATCTGAACGACCTCATAGCTGAATACAAAGAAATTATTGAGAACGAAAATAAGCGAATGATATTAGTTGCCAATAAAATTGATCAACTTATCGAAATTCCTCATGGATTTAAAACTTTTGTTGAATTAGAAACTATTTTTATTTCTGCCAAGCGCAAGGAAAACATTAATGAAATTTCTGATACCTTACTCAAAAATATTGACGTTGCCAAGCTCACCGACAATACCATTATTTCAAACATTCGGCATTATGATAGTTTAAACAAAGTGCTTAAAGGAGTTGAAAAGGTCAAAGCAGAATTTCAATTAAACACCCCTACAGATTTGATAAGCATTGATATTCGTGAAGCACTTTATTACCTTGGTGAGATTACCGGGGAAGTTACTACCGATGAAATTTTAGGAAATATATTTGGGAAGTTTTGTATCGGGAAGTAATTCCTTTTCTCATATTTTCCAACAGCTTGCTATTGTTAGCATTTAAGTAAAATATTTTCTTTTATTTGTTGCCCGTTTTCCTTTTTTATACCTATCTTTGTTGCCAGTTTGTTGCCCAAGAAAAATTATTTAGTTGCCGGGCAACAAAAAGGCGAAATGATGTCACATCATGACACATTTAGTCGCTTACAGGCAATTAAAGACATAAAAGGACATTATGAGCAGCAACCTTACTTTTAAGAAAATTTGTGATTACTGCGGTAAAGAATTTGAAGCCAAAACTCTTTACACTCGCTATTGTAATCACACATGCAACAGCAGGCATTACAAGAAAATGAAACGGGAAGAAAAAATTCAATCCGTTTTACAACCTCAGCAAGCAGAACTGGAACCACAAAAATTTGACACTGCCATTCAGCAAAAAGAATTTCTTAGCGTTGATGAAGCAGCTACCCTATTGGGAGCAAGCCGGAGAACCATTCAAAGAATGATTGATAAAGGTGCTTTGAAGGTTGGTAAGCTCGGTCGCAGAATCATTGTCAGGCGAAAGGAAATTGATAAACTCTTTATATAATATGGTATGAATGTAACACTACGTCAACGGCAGAAAGGCGACAAGGTCAGTTTATACCTTGATTACTACCATCAGGGAAAACGCCAATATGAATATTTGCAACTTTACCTCATCCCTGAACCCAAAAAAGGAAAGCTGACAAAAGAACAAAAGGATGAAAACCGGAAAACCCTTGCTCTTGCAGAATCTATACGATCTAAACGACATCTGGAAATTCAAAACGGAATTTACGGTTTTCAGGATCAGGGTAAAATGAAAGGCAGCTTTTTGAGGTACTTTGAATATCTTGCAGAGAAACGAAAAGGCAGCGAAGGCAATTATGGTAATTGGGACAGTACTTTAAAGCACCTCCGCAAGTTTGTGAAATTTGATGTAACCTTTGCCCAGATTGATAAACGATGGCTCAATGATTTCAAAGAATACTTACAGAAAGAAGCTCGTACACCTGCCAAACAGCCCCTTTCGCAAAATTCAGCATCATCTTATTATAATAAGGTAAGAGCAGCTTTAAGAGAAGCCTACAAAGAAGGAATCATTCAGCGTAATCCTGCCGATGAAACCGAAGGCATTAAACCAGGTGAACCGGAACGGGAATTTCTTACACTTGAAGAATTACAGGCTATTGTAAAAGAGGAATGCGAAATCCCGATTCTAAAACGTGCCTTTATTTTTAGTGCATTAACAGGTTTGCGATGGTCTGATGTTCAAAAAATGACCTGGTCAGAAGTCCAGCACTCCAATGAAATCGGGCATTATATCCGTTTCAGGCAAAAGAAAACCAAAGGAGCAGAAACACAGCCAATATCAGAACAGGCATTTGAATTATTAGGAGAACGAACCATTCCCGAAGATCGAGTTTTTGTCGGATTAAAATACAGTGCCTGGCACAACCTGAAATTACAGCAATGGGTTATGAAAGCCGGGATCAGCAAAACGATAACATTCCATTGTGCAAGGCACACATACGCCACATTGCAGTTAACTTTGGGAACCGACATTTACACGGTTTCGAAATTGTTAGGTCATAAGGACCTGAAAACAACTCAGATTTACGCCAAAATCATTGATGAACGTAAAAAAGAAGCAGCGAACAAAATTAAATTAGACCTATGATAGTAAAGCCAATCATTTTCGACAATATCCTTTTTGGTGAATTAGCTCCCTGGAAACCGGAAAACACCAATGAAACAATGTTTAGAGATATTCTGAACAATCAGGTAAGAGTAAACAAGGACAAACCTGAAAAGTATTTCAAAGCACTGCTAAACTCAGTAAAGGATTATTCAATCAATCTCAAAATAGACCTTTTACCCAATTCCGAAAGAATTGCAAACCTAGCAAAGTTTGCAGAAATGCAAACCGATTTCAGTAGCCTGGCAATTCCTCCCTTTTATAATAAGTCCTCAGAATTTTACACCTGCCTAATTAATAATGAAAATATTCGTCTCCGGGCAGCCCTGGCAACAAATGTGAGCAAGGCAAAGACTGTGATTGATAAAGAATACCAGGTCGTCAGCTTGCTTAAAAACCTTGATTATACAATCGAACAAGTCTCCCAGAAAACCTATAATGATAAACTCAGCACCTTTGTCTTGAATGCCATGAAGATTTCACTTACAAGATTATATGAAGAGATTAAATCAGTTTACCCTCAGTTCATTGGTTCTGAAGCTTTATCAATGCATGAGATTATCAATTTTATAGCACCAGACTTTGACCAGGAAAAGAATGTTCAAAATACCTGTTCATATTTGATCAGTCAGTTTATCGAATCAAGACAGTCAATTCCTGTTAAGGATGATAAACCAATTACAGGAATACTTCCTGCTGACATGGCTTATTGTTCCTTTACTTACAAACATTTAAGCACTCAACCGGAATACATCAAAGATTTATTCGATTCACTAAAAAGCAATCAGTTCATAAATAAATCAACCATCTACACCGACTTTAAGAAAGTGTTTGTTGGTGATCAGGTTCAAAAGCCGGTAATCTGGACAGGCAACATCAGCGAGCTTCATTATTTCATTAAACTAATTCACAACATCAACAAATCGGTCGTTGACTTGAAGCAACATCAATGGGAAGTTGCCTGTAAATGTTTCATTAAACCGGATGGCTCTGCCTTTGACCGTGCCCAGTTGAAGGAACAGAAGAAACCAAAAGCCACAGCAGCATTACTTGAAAAGGCTGCAAAGCAGTTGCAATAACTCCACACTACACTCCTGCATTTTATTTTTCTCTTTTTGTTTGCCGATGTTTTCCTGAATATCGGTTAATCTTCTTTTGTTATATCCACTCCGCACTCCACGCTCCACTCCACCCCTTGTAAACACCAATAAAATAAGGCATTTCCTTAAAGTAATTTTGGCTTGTCTTTGATAATCAAAGATGACTTTTGGCCAGAAGTCCATTTTCTAATTTTTAATTTCTAGTCAAATGGACGACATTATTTTAAAAGAATTGCATGAGCTAAAGAAGCTCATCAATGAGCAGAATCTGCTCAAAAAGGATGTACTGAATTTCTCAGAGGCTTGTCAGTACCTCGACATCAGCGAAAGCCACTTGTATAAACTTACCAGTCGTAAGCAGATCCCGCATTTCTGCCCACAAGGTAAAAAATTGTACTTCAATCGGCAGGAGTTAGACCGTTGGTTACAGCAAAACCGACAAAATACAAATGATGAAATTGAAAAGGAGGCCACCGATTACATACTTCAAAACAGGAGGAGGTAATCTATGGAAGAATGTAAAATATGCCGTGAACCTCTTGAAAACATTCAGGAACGGCTTAATAAAATGCTGTTATTACTTGAGATTAAGCAACGCACTAACCCTGAACAGGTATTTTTCGACAATCAGGAATTTATTCAGGTAATGAATATCAGCAAACGCACCGCTCAGGCTTGGCGTGATACAGGAATGATTGCCTTTTCGCAGGTAGGCAGCAAAATGTATTACCGCTTGTCCGACATCCTGAAAATGCTCGAAAAGTATCACAAACCCTCTAAATCCTGATATTATGGCATGTTCGACAATCTTTTCAGGATTTAATCAGGTGGTAGAAAACAGGGCTTTGCTGTTAATCATCAAAGACATCAAAGAAGGCAAATACAGGGAGGATATTGAACCTATCCGCTCCCTGATTGCCTCCGGTGATACCGAAAAAGCCGACCAGCTAAAACGACAGCTTCCGGCTTTCACTCCATCGGCTACCTTCAAAGGTGGTCGGAAAGCTGATTTACTTGACCAATACAGCGGTTACGTTCATTTGGATTTCGACAAACTCACACCTGAACAGCTTAAAAATGCTTTTCAGGCAATAACTCAAATCCCCTTTACCTTTGCCTGCTTTCGCAGTCCAAGCGGTAAAGGATTAAAAGTTTTTGTTGAGGTAAACACCGGAGCAGAACAACACGATATTGCTTATAAACAGGTGCAGGCATATTACGAAAAAGCATTGGGTATTACTTGCGATCCTAAATGCAAAGACATTACCCGGCTTTGCTTTGTTTCAGATGACCCTGATACTTACAAGAACATTCACAGCCAAAAGTTCGAAGTACAAACGGTTTTCAATGAGAATCCTGCAAAACAGGATTCCCTTGAAATACCAAATTTTCAGGCATTGTTTGAAAATTGCATTCGTTTCACTGAGCAAAAAGAACAATACCATTCCGGCAACCGCAACAACTTTGTATATCTCCTGGCTTGCAACTGCAACCGCAAAGGCATTCCCGAAAGTATTGCACTTGATTTTATTTCAACAAATTTCGATTTATCCGAACAGGAAATCAGGGCTTCAGTAAAGAGTGCCTACAACCACCACTTTAACGAGTTTGCAAACTTTGCAAAGTCTGCAAAAGTGCAAACCAATACTAATGCACAAAACCAGCAGCAGGAAACTATCGAAGAAGATTACCTGAAAAAAACACCAACCATTCCTGATGAGGTTTACAACCAACTGCCCGAATTAATAAAATCAGGAGCTTTGGCATTTACCGACCTCAGAGAACGTGATGTTTTTCTTACGGGTACTTTGTCTATCCTTAGTGGATGCCTGCCAAATGTAAAAGGAGTTTATGCTCAGCAAATCGTCTATCCCAATCTGTTTGCTTTTGTCATAGCCCCTGCCGCAAGCGGCAAAGGGGCTATGAAATTCTCCAAAACTCTTGCCGATAAACACCACGACCAGCTTGTTAAGTCAAGCAAGGAAGAAAAACAGCGCTACGATACTGAACTTAATGAATACAAAAACCGGCAGCGGGCAAAGAAAAAGCGCGAACCGGCAGAGGAACCACCGGAACAACCACCTTTCAGGGTTGTTTTTATTCCGGCAAATTCATCTTATGCAAAAATCCTTTCGCACCTCGAACAGAACCAGGGCGAAGGTATCATTTGCGAAACCGAAGCCGATACGATGGGTAATGTGCTGAAACAAGAATGGGGCGGCTATTCCGATATGCTCCGCAAGGCTTTCCATCACGAACGCATTTCAAGCTCAAAGAAAACCAATAACGAGTATATCGAGGTTAACGAACCCCGCCTGTCAGTTGCACTGTCAGGCACTCCAAGTCAGGTAACCGGTCTGATTGCATCAGCCGAGGACGGTCTTTTCAGCCGTTTTATCTTCTATGCCTACAAGGTTGAACAACAGTGGCGTGATGTTTCACCTTATGCAAGCAGTTTCAACCTTACTGAGCATTTCAATACATTATCCGATCAGGTATTTCAGTTAATTCAATTTTTGAAGCAATACCCGACAACAATAGAGCTTACTCAACAGCAATGGCAGACTTTAAACAGTATTTGCAGCCGTTGGCTGATTGAAGTTACCACCTTTACCGGGGATGATGCCGGAAGCATTGTAAAACGGCTTGGGCTTGTTCTGTATCGCTTGACAATGATTTTTACCGCACTCCGTAAATTTGAGAATGGCGATACCTCAACCACAGCATTTTGCACCGATGCTGACTTTGATACAGCCGTAAACCTTGCCGACTTATACTTACAACATAGTCTACTGATGTTTCACAACCTGCCGAAGCAAAACGAAAACGCTGTTTTCCGGTCCGGCGACAACAAACGCAAATTCTTTGATGCCCTGCATAATGATTTTAAGAGAGCAGAAGCCATCGAATTAGGCAAGAAGTTCAATCTTTCAACCCGTTCGGTTGACAACCTCCTCAAAGAGCTTACAGGGAAGTATCTTTCACAGCCGCAATACGGTTGTTATTCAAAACTGTAGGGCTTTTTACCAAGCTTTGCAGAACTGCATACTTTGCATGGTTTGCAGTTTTTCTCTTTTTTCTTTTGTGTTTCTTTTATTATGTTTATTTTTGTCAATGATTGACAAGACAATAAATAACAACATGAGCCAATTTAGTGAACACATACGCAACCTGCGTGAAACGCTGAAAATCAGGCAACGTGAGGTTGCAGCTTGTCTGAAAGCTGATACAGCTTTTGTAAGCAAGCTGGAAAAAGGGGAACGACAGGCACGTAGGGAACAAGTGCTTTTACTTGCCGAACTTTACAATGTAGATAAAGAGGAACTACTCTCTCTTTGGCTTGCAGAAAAAGTTTATGATCTTGTAAAAGACGAGGATGTCGCTTTAAAATCATTGAAGACGGCAGAAAAGAATGTTAAACTTAAAAACAGGAAATCGGAATGATTACAAAACAACAATTGGGAAACTTCCTTTGGGGAATGGCAGATATTCTTTATGGCAAAGTTGAAGATTACAAGTCGTACATTCTCACATTGCTTTTTTACAAGCGATTGTCTGACAACTATACCTGGGAAGAATCAAATAAGGTATCTGAATTTGAAGAAAAATATGGGAAACAACCCAATACCAAACAATTGGAGCAAATTACCAAGTATGCCCATCAGTTTGTGATCCCTTCCGGCTGCTTTTGGGATGATGTGAAGCAAGCTCCGCTTGACAAAAAGAATGAATTGATGCAAAAAGCCTGTGATGGCATAGCTGATGCAAACAAATTAGCCGATGGCTCATTCCCGTTGAAAGGAATTATCAATGCTGTCCGTTGGAATGAAGCCGCTCCCGATGGATCCGGCAGGAAACGGCTTGACCCGAGCATTTTGCAGGAGCTAATAAATCATCTCGACCCGATGAAACTTTCAAACGACCGTGTACCATTGGATATATTAGGTCATGCTTACGAATACCTGATAAAACGCTTTGCTGATGAAAACAAAGGTGGTACGGTTGCCGGTCAGTTTTATACTCCTCCTGAAATTGTTGAATTGATGGTCCGTACCTTGAAACCTCAAAACGGCCAACGCATTTACGATCCCACTTGCGGTTCAGGCGGATTTTTGGTAAAAACTGCCGACTATGTAAGAGAAAAAAACAGTGAACTCAAAGGATTACGTTTATATGGTCAGGAAACCATCTGGACTACTTGGGCCATTGCAACCATGAATATTATGCTGCACGGTTTGGAAGGCAAAATTGTACAAGGTGATACAATAAGAGACCCGAAATTCCTGAAAGACGAGCATAGCATTGAAACCTTTGATATGGTATTTGCAAATTTCCCTTTCTCAGTCGAAAACTGGGCAGGCAATGGCACACCGAAGAAAGACAAGAAAGGCAAAGCAGTTTTGAATAAAGACGGCTCACCTCAATTTTCATTTCCTTCAAAAGACAGCTATTCCGATAAATTTAACCGTTTTATATATGGTGTGCCGGATTTCTCAAACGGCGACTTTGCCTTTATTCAGCATATCATTGCATCATTAGAGGAAGATGGCAAAGCTGCTGTTGTTTGTCCCAATGGCGTTTTATTTAAAGGACAACCTGAAAAAACCGAGGAAGAGGACGGTCAAAACCGCAAAGCCGATGATATTTACCTCATACGGCGTGGTTTTATTGAAGGCATTGGCGAAGAAGACAAAAATATTCTTGATGCCATTGTAGCCCTGCCCGAAAATGTTTTCTATGGCAATACCATTCCGGGTTGCATCCTGTTTTTTAATAAGAATAAGCCTGAACACCGCAAAGACAAAATCTTAATGGTTTGGGGTGCAAAAAAGGGATGGTACAAAGAAGAACCTGTTCAGAATGTATTGCGGCCTCAGGATGTGATGCGATTGCTGGTACAGCTCGAAAGTTACGGAGATAAGGCAGAAGCCATAAGAATTATCCCGACTGAAGAAGCCCGCTTATTCCAGTTGGTTGATGACTACCTTGCTTTCAAAGAACTCGAAATCAACGACAATTTTAAAGAAGAACAGCAGGATTGGATAAAAACCGATGCTTTGCTCCGAAATATAAAAGAGCTGTCGGAAACGGAGCAAACACTTGAATTTACTACCACCAAAGACAATACTGTTAAATGCAAAGTGAAGAATGGGAAATTTGAGTTTCTGCCCGATGCTAAAGGCAACCTGAAACTACCTGTAGAAGAAAAGAACATCCTTCACCTGAGACTTGAAAACGGTGCTGTACTTGAATTAAAAGTGAAAGCCGATGGCAAGGCAGCCATCAGCAATGCTGATATTGAAAAAGTGGAAAAGAAATTGGCTAAACTTACCGAAACCCTGCAAAAGCGTGACAAAGCTCTTGAGGATGCCCGGCAGGAAGCAGTACGAGAAAAGGAAGCCATAAAAGCGGTGAGTGCGGAACTACTCGAAGTGTTCGACAATCCTGAACTGCGTAAACGCTATTTCTCACTGATTGAAATTGACGAGATTCTCGAAAACGAGTTTAACCTCAACCTGCCCCGCTACATTGATACTGTTGAACCGGAAGAAGAAATTCCTATAAATACTGCTGTTTCCGACCTTGAATCAGTTTTGAAAGAAGAAAAGAAAGCAGAAAACCTATTGGATAACCATTTAAAAACCCTTGTAAATGCAAAGTAAATTATCAAGATTAGGCTTATGCAATCCTGCCTTTGATGTTATGCCATTAAAGGAAATGATTGATAAAAACGATGCCGGAAGCTGGGGTTCCGATCCTGTGGATGCTTCAATGAATGTAGTGCGGAGCACAAATTTTAATGATTCCGGCTATCTTGATTTATCTGATGTAGCCAAACGATTTTTAGAACCTGCTGTCTTTGAAGCATTGAGTCTCGAAGAAAACGAAATCCTGATTGAACGTTCTGGTGGTAGTGAAACTCAGCCTGTCGGCAGGGTTTCATTTATAACAAAAGATGTTGCTGAACAAGGTTTTGCTTATGCAAACTTCATACAACGCATTTCTGTTAAGCCCGGCATTGACCCAAAATATTTGTTTTATTGCCTTTATCAAATGCACAGTGCTGGTTTTACACAGATTATGCAGAATCAAACCAATGGAATCCGTAATCTTGAATACCGCTTTTTCCTGAAACAGCTATTACCAAAACCTGAATTTCCCGAACAGCAAAAAATCGCCTCCATCCTATCATCTGTTGACGATACCATAAAAGCCACCCGTACGAGCATTGCAAAACTCGAACGTCTCAAAAAATCCCTCATGCAAAACCTGCTTACCGGCAAAATGAAACCCGATGGCACCTGGCGAAATGTGGAAGAGTTTTATATGGATGATAAGTTTGGGAAAGTTCCTGTCGGATGGTCAGTAAAGTTTTTGGGTGATAGTGATGTAGCAAAAGTAAACCCAAATTACGAGTATGAGATTAACCAATATTTTGACTTTTTAGAAATGTCTGATGTTGATGAAAAATACAAAGGTGTTATCAAGTACGAAAAGATTTTTATTGAGAAACGTAATAGTGGTTTTGCAAAATTCAAAAACGGTGATATCCTTTTCGCAAAAATTACTCCATGTACAGAAAATGGGAAAATTGCTTTTATTGAAGGTTGTTCGACTGATATTGGGTTTGGCTCTACTGAATTTATCTCTATCAGTCCAACTGAAAACGTTGATGGATATTTCTTATACCTTAATCTTATTACTCATAGTGTTCATGGTAGAGCTGTTGCTTTAATGGAGGGTACAACAGGAAGACAAAGAGTACCTGCCAAAATTTTCAAAAACGTAATTCAAATTTCAGTGCCAGAAATTGAAGAGCAAAGAATAATAGCAGGGCGGATAAAGCTCATTGAAGATGGCATAAGAAGTAAATCTCAAAAAATTCCTAAGCTTGAAAAACTTAAAAAATCACTGATGCAGAAGCTATTAACAGGTCAGTTAAGGGTAAGATGAAAAATATTTTTAATTAACAGCAGGTGTTAACCAAATTAAATGTATCTTTGCATGGAAATTACATTCAGCGATAAAAAACTCGAAAAACTGGCAAACGATGACCGCAAATGTCTTAAAGAGATGGGCAAAATCAGGGCGGAAATATTCCGCCGCCGTCTTAATCAACTCAAGGATGCTCAAACTCTTGAGGATGTTAGGTATTTACCGGGCAATTACCATGATCTTATCGGCAATCGTAAAGGTCAATGGGCTTGCGACCTCGACCAACCTTACAGGTTGGTTTTCGAGCCTCACGAAAGCCCCATCCCCACCGATGAACATGGTGTATATATCTGGTTCGAGATTAAAGGCGTTGAAGTAATAGAAATTATTAACTATCATAAAGAAAAATAGTCATGGTAAAGCAAAATCAGTATTTTCCGCAGTCTGTCCCGCACCCAAGCGAAACACTAATTGAAAAATTGGAAGAAATGGGAATGGGTCCTAAAGAATTTGCATTGCGTACCGGTAAGCCGGAAAAAACCATCACGGCGATTCTTAAAGGCGATAGTTCCATCACGGCTGATATGGCAGTGCAATTCGAGAATGTAACAAAAATCCCTGCTCATTTCTGGCTCAACAGTCAGCGTGGCTACGATGAATATCTTGCCCGTGTTAAACGTCAGGAAGTTATCGAAAAAGCGGTTGTTTGGGCAAAGAACTTTCCTTTGGCTCAAATGGTTAAGTTTGGCTGGTTAAATGCCCTGCCCTCAAAACAGGCAATGGCAGCACAACTTTTGGCATTCTTCGGTGTGGCTTCTCACAAATCCTGGGAGGATTACTATTGCAACCAACAGTTAAAAGTGGCGTTTCGCATTTCTTTGGTACATACCAAAGAACCTTATGCCATTTCAGCCTGGTTGCGAAAAGGTGAGCTTTCCGCCCAGCAAATTCAGGCAAAACCCTATTCCGAAAAAACCTTCAAGGAAATATTACCGGAAATTAAGTCAGTAATGGCAGAGCAGCCCGGTGATTTCTTTCATCAGCTCCAGAATATTTGCTTAAAAGCCGGTGTTAAAGTGGTTCATACGCCATTTCTGCCTAAAGCCCCTATCAGCGGTGCAACACGTTGGATGAACGATACTCCGTTAATCCAACTCACTGGCAGAGGCAAACGAAACGATAAGTTTTGGTTCTCATTTTTCCATGAAGCAGGACATATCCTCTTGCACGGCAAAAAAGAAATTTTCTTAGAGCAGATCGAATACAAAGACAAAGACCTCGAAAAAGAAAAGGAAGCAGATGAGTTTGCCGTAAAATGGACATTCACACACGAGGAAGAAGCCGAACTAAAAGAAAACCTGCCTGATACCGAAGAAGCATTTTATGAGTATGCACGGAAAATAAAAACACACCCTGCAATAATCATTGGCAGGTTGCAGCACAACAAAGATATTCCCTACACTCTGGGGCAAAAGTTTTTTAAAACAATTGATTTGGCAAATTAACAACAACAGCGTATGAAACCAGACTGGGCAGATCAACGAGTATATGATTTATACAATGAATTTATAAGTGCCTGCATTTTGCAGGACAATAGTTTTTTGACTGATGAAAAAGATGTTTTTACCATCACAGCACTTGATGATAACATTCAAAGATTCATTGTTAAATACCTTGAAGGCAGCGACAGCTTCGATAATAAAATTAAAAAACAGTTTGAGGGTGCAACTTATGAAAGTCGCCTGGTATTTGCCCATGCCAATTGGTTATGGTGCATGGCTCCAAGCGATTTTCGTAAAAACTTCAAAAAGGAAGTTCCTATAAATGTACTTGGCGAATTTCTTACGGTTCCCATAAAAGACAATGTTATTCCCGATAATGGTTTTGGATCTGCAGGACCTTATTTAAAATACAATAAGCCGAATGAAATTGCTTTAATCCTTTTGGTTTGCAAACAGCTTAAACTTTCAGTTGCTGCCGGTAATATTAAAACCTTAGAGCAGGCAAATGAAATGGTTGAAAAAATGTGCCTCGTATGTCGTTTTAATTGGGATAGTGAAACAAGCACAATCGTTGATCCCGATGTATGGCATTTAATACCCGAAGGTTTGCTTACAATGTACAACATATTATTGCATTTGGCTAACCCCGACAAGTACGAACCTGTTTATTCCGAAGGTCATAAAAACCAAATCTATGGTGCATTTCACAAATTGCTCGATGATGCCCCAAAAGAAATTAAAGAAGCTAACCGTGAAGAACAAATCCTATACATCCGTCAAAAAATATCAGAATACAGTGGTGAAACTGATTTCACTTTTTATGATGATGAAATCCGAAATATCTGGAATTTTAACTTGGGTGAAACAAGTTTTAATGAATTTCAGGCACTACAATATAAAAAATCAATTATCTTATATGGCCCTCCGGGTACAAGCAAAACCCATTCAGCCAAAGCTTTGGCAAAAACCTTGATTTATCAGCATTACTTCAGCAACAGGGAAAATGTAAAAACATATTTCAAAGACAATCCTGATGTTACTTCCCCTCGTATTCATCGGTTACAGCTTCATCCGAACTATACTTTTGAAGATTTTATTGCAGGTATTCAAATTAAAGAAGGCAATACCATTCCGGTAAAAGGCTATTTTCTTAACCTTATTGAAGAAGTCAGGAAAGATGATTATCCCCATGTATTAATTCTTGACGAAATAAACAGAATAGACTTATCCCGTTTGTTTGGCGAGCTTTTTTCTGGTCTCGAAAACAGAGAGGAAGAAATAAAACTTTCCATTGGCGGTTTTACAATAAAGGTGCCTCAAAACCTCTACATCATAGGCACTATGAACGAAATTGACTTTTCATTGGAACGCATTGATTTTGCACTTCGCCGTCGCTTTGTTTGGTTTTTCTACGGTTTTAGTGCAGGTGTTTTGCGGAATATGATGATTGAAAAAAGAGCCAATCTCGAAGTAAGAATTTCCGATGAAGATATTGACACCTTTGTAAACAGGGCTCAACTGTTCAATAATCATATTAAAGCAATGGATGAACTGGGCAAACAGTTCGAAATCGGTCATACATTTTTTGCTGAGGTAGTTGATATTTTCTGTTCGTTCCGTGATATTGAAGGTTTCCCTCGCCTAAAACTATTCAAAGCTAATGGTCCTGTAAAAGTTCTATGGGAAATTTCGATAAAACCAATGCTTGAAGCCTTTTTAGGAAACATGGATAAACAGGCACAACAAGAAAAAATAAATCTGTTTCAAAACATCTTACTGAATAATGAATGATGCTGAATACATATTAATTGAAGCAAATGATTGCTCACCTTTTAAGTTAAAACCCGAACAAGAAGAGGTATTGCATTTTTTTGCCCATTCAGTATCAACAATCAATACATTTCATTTCAGTTCCGACTATTACAACGACGAAAAATTACCAGTTGCTGAGTACGACTATTATTCCGGCACATGGTGGGCTGGTCGTTTAGTGGGCGAAGCCACATTTAAATACAAGGATAATTATTATAAGATATTAATAAAACCAAGGTTTGGCGAGCTGCATTTATTCAGAATGCTGGAAGAAATTTTCAATGTTAAGCTCACTGAATCAAGTCACACGCTGAATCATCGTCAGGATTTTCAGTTTCTGATAAAAAAACTCATTTCATTTCTATGGCTTAATATGCTGGCAAAAGCTAATAAGCATGGTTTGCCAAGAAATACAATAACTAAAACCCACAGAGGTCAAACTATAAGAGGTCGCATAAACATTCAGAAGTCAATAAAAACCTTATTTACTTCATCCGAGCTTATTTCAAATTACAGAGAAAAAGAAGCAAATGAAGTAATTGCTCAGATACTACTCCAGGCATATAACATCCTATTAAAGGATTATCATTTAGGCTCTTTGAACACACCAAATAATACTCAGGATGCAATTATTCAATTTGAATCTGCCCGTTTGCAAAAAAGGCATATTTCATTCTCTGAGTATCAAAATATTCGCTATAAGGACATCTATCAGTCATTTAAACCAGTTGTTGTTTTTTCCTGGGATTTATTGCAAGGTAAGAGTATAGGCAACAACATTCAGGATAAAGATAAAACCAAAGGATATAGCTTTTTTATTGACATGGCTGAGGTTTGGGAGCTTTACCTAAAATCCTTGTTAAAAAGGAAATTAGCTGCAAAAGGTTGGAGTATCAGAAATGATAAACCTATAACATATTCCGGAAAGTATCATCAAAAGCAGTTGATTCCAGATATTGTAATGCAAAGGAATAACGATGTTTTGGTTTGGGATGCAAAATACAAACAAATGCTTTTCAGGAAGATTGATTTTGACCGCACCGACTTTTTCCAGATTCATACATACATCAATTACTATCAACAAAGTAAAAATGTAATTGCAGGAGGCTTGTTGTATCCTATCTCTTCCTCAATTTCAGAAACATTCGCATCAAAGTCAAAAAGTAATTCCCTCTTTGACGGCAATGGCTCTGATACAAAATTTATTGTAGATGGCATTGATTTGTCTTTTATTAATAATTCAGTAAAAGATGAAGTTCAGGATGATTTCAAAGAAAAAGAAAGTCAGTTTTTAGAAAGAATTAACGCCGTAATTGAATAACATTATGACACAAATTTCAGAATTACACGGAGTAGAAATGCCAATCTTTGATTGGTTAAGTCTTTTGGGCTGGACACCCCGCCCTGATGAGGATTTGAAACAATACAAACGTCCGATTTCAAACCCGGTAATTGATACAATTTTATCCGAAAAAATCCAAAGCATCAACAGCATTACCGCTGCCGATGCCAAAAAAGTTATGGATATTCTGTATGCCCCTTTCAATAACCCCAATTCATTAACAGCAAATGAACTATTCCTGGAGCTTATCACGAAAGGTGTTAATGTTAAGATTGACCAGGACGATAAAACCATCAGAATCATTGATTTTGAAGACATCTGGAATAATAGTTTCATTGTTACTCGTCAGTATTGGGTTCAGGGCAGTGATTTGGTAAAGCCCGATGTGGTATTACTCATAAATGGTATTCCTCTAATCTGCATCGAAGCAAAGCAAAGGGCAAAACAGAACTCAAATTATTTTGAAGGGATAAAACAATTAGGTCGCTACGACAGCAAAGCATCAAAACTATACATCTGTAATTTGTTTGGCGTTGCAGCCAATGGCAAGTTCTCCAAATACGGCACTCTGGGTTCATCTGCATCATTCTTTTTCGAGTGGAAAGACCTGTCAGTCCATAATCCAGAAAACAATCCTGTAATTAAAAACAATACTTTTTCTACCATTCAGAACCCCGAAACAGGTTTATTGGATCTTGATATTCCTGCATACGAGCAAATGAAACAATCGCTTTGCGGGTTACTTCAACCCGAACGTGTGTTGGATATTCTGCAAAATTTCATTGTTTTTGAAAGGTCTCCCGAGGCTGGAATTGTAAAAAAAGTTGCCCGGTATCAACAATTCAGGGCAGCTAATAAAATCGTTGACAGGGTAATCGGTAAGGCAATGAAACATGGTGTAATCTGGCATACTCAGGGTTCAGGGAAAAGCCTCACCATCTTATTCACCGCTTACAAACTCCGCAACAATCCTTTACTTAAAGACCCCACCGTTTATATTGTAGTTGACCGTAAAGATTTGAAAGACCAGATAGGTGACACATTTGAAGAATGCGACTTTCCAAACACGTTCAAACCTACAAACATTGGTCAGTTAAAACAAAAAATCACAGCACAATCCGGTGAAGTAATTATCAGCACCATTCAGAAGTTTCAGGATTTAGGCGACCTCAAAGATGAAAGGGAAAATGTATTTGTACTGATTGATGAAGCACATCGTACTCAGTATGGCGATTTTCATTCAGAACTAAAGGCTGTTTTACCTGAAGCAAGCCGTTTTGCTTTTACCGGTACGCCCATTCCGAAAACGATAAGGGAATTTGGTAAAATTTCCACCAATGAATTTGAAAAATATCTGGACAGGTACAGCATAAAAGATTCAATTGATGACGGTGCAACCGTTGAAATCATTTACACCTTTGGCCCTACCGATTTACAGTTAGATAAGGAAAACCTGAAAAAAGGATGGGATGAGCTTTCTAAGGAATTAAGCAAAGAAGAAAAACAGGCAGTACAAAAAAGAGTTCAACCCTGGAAAACCATAATCAAGAAGCCTGAAAGAATTGCACTGGTAGCAAAAGATATAGCCGAAGACTACAGAACAAAGGTTGAACCCGATGGCTTCAAGGCTCAGGTTGTTGCTGTGGACAAAGAAGCCTGCGTTACCTATTATAATGAATTGCTAAAAAATGGCTTCGATACAAGCGAAATCCAGATTGTTTTCAGCAAAATGCACAACGAGCCGGAGGATCGCTACAATCTTTTCAAAGATCACTATCTGAATGATGGTGATTTAAAGAAAATTGTGAAAAAGTTTAAAAAGCGGATTACTCCCGAAGAAATAAAAAATGGCAACAACCTGAAAATTTTGATTGTTTGCAATATGTTGCTGACCGGTTTTGATGCACCCATTGAGCAGGCAATGTATTTGGATAGTCCCTTTAAAGACCATACCCTGCTGCAGGCAATTGCACGCACCAACCGTCCTTATGATGACAAACCAACCGGAGTATCAAAACAATGCGGAAGAATTGTTGATTATCTTGGCATTTTCAAAGACTTAAACAATGCTTTGAACTATGATCCTGCCGATATTGGGACTTTCAAAGATGAAGCCGAATTATTCCTTCAGTTTCCAGAACTGCTTGACAAAGCAATGCAACCTTTTGAATCAATCAAACTTGAAGATACTTATCAATGTACTATTGAAATAGTCAGGATTCTCAACACCATTGACAGGAACGAATTTGAAAAAGACTTTCGGAAAGTAGTCCAGTTATACGAAGCAATTTCCCCAAGTGCACTGCTGATTCCGTATTTCGCAAAATATCAGTGGCTGCTTACCATCTATCAAATTTACCTGTCCGAGTTCAAACGACTTGATTTTGATGCTGAATTTTATGCAGCCAAGACAAGAAAACTATTACAGGACAGCACCAAAGTTTTGGATTTCAGGGGTCACTTACCGGAAGTGAAAATAGACAGCAATTACATTGATAAAATCAATAATACCAAGCTTAGCCCTGATGATAAAGCGGAAAAGATTATCAGGGATATTGAAACGGTTGTTCGTAAAAATGAATTGCAAAATCCTGTTTACATTGATTACCTTAAACGTCTGGAAGCTCTTATAAAGCAGAAGCGTGAAAAAGCAAAATCAATAGAAGACATTTTAAATGACCTTGAAACACTCTTCAACGAAGTGGAACAGGCGGAAAGTTTGCCACAGCGGATGGGCTTTGAGGATTTGGGTGAGTTTACCATTTTTCAGGAAATCAAAAACCTGAAAGGAGACTTACTACCGGAAGATGAAGCCAAAGCTCTTGCCTTTGAAATCGGCAAAAGCATTAAAAACAAACGCTATACAGGTTGGCAGGAAAGCGATCAGGAGAGACGAAACACAATGGCTGAAATTGCCTATTTGCTGTGTGATGATAAGTATGAGCAATTAGACCTTTGCGGTAATGCTGAACTTGCTGAAAAACTACTGAACAGATTAATTCAACACTATGCTTTATAATGACATTGCAAACTGAATATATCATCGAACGAAAAAAAGTAAAACACGCACGCATCAACGTGAATGAAGAAAAACGTGTTAAGCTGATTATTCCTGAGGATTTCTCTCAGGATGATATTTCCCGTTTGCTTTCCCAGAAAGAAGGTTGGATTAAAAAACAACAATCATTTTTTAGTCAGGAGCAAATTAACCCTGTAAAATTAGAAGAAGGTCAAATTCTGTTGTTTGGCGAGGCATATCAATCGGATTTCGATATTGACAACTCAGTTTTATTAGAAAAATGGTACAAATCGCAAGCTAAAGACTATATCACCGCTCGTTTACGAGAGCTTGCTTCTCAGCACAAATTCAAATACAATAAGGTTTTCGTTCGTGATACAAAAACCAAATGGGGCAATTGTTCAAAAGATAATCACTTGTCATTTAATTGGCGTTTGATAAAAGCCCCAAAGTATGTGATTGATTATTTAATCCTGCACGAATTAACGCACACTTTAATTTTAAAACATACGCAATCCTTTTGGTTGAAGTTGTCTCTTTTATGTCCTGATTACAAGCAGGCAAGTGATTGGTTGGTAAAATATGGTAAAACACTCTTTTAAAAAACAGATATGAACAGATAAAAAAGAATAATGGCAGACCAAAATCTCATATTAAACATTCTCACATTCAACCATCCGGCTGAAACTGCCGAATTTTCTTTTTCTGTCGAAAAAGCAGATGGCTTGTTTTCAATTCACAAAACCGAATGGCCTGTTAATATTGAAGATTTATTTCCGAAACTGAACCCCACTGCACAATATCTATACGTAAACTTTGAACCAAGTCCCGATGAAAAAAAGCTGACCGTAATCCTTCATAAAAGCCCTCGTTTTGCAAAACATTACTATCAGTGGCTCATTTCCCGCTATTTTAACAAAGTGGCAAGCGTTTCAAAGCCAAATTTCATAAACGACAATGAATTTTGGTTCTGGGATAAAGAAGCAAGCACCGGGCAGTTCTTTATTTTCAAACGCTTTGTTATAAAGGTGCAGATTAAACGCATAACCGATTTCCCGGAATTGGTAATTTCCTACGAAGGCATCAGCAAAGTATTCAAAGAAGGACTGAACAAAATAAACGCACCCACCGAAGCCATCCATAAAGTAATTTACAACCGTCAGCTTATCCCCTACAACAAATTAACCGATGAAGCCAAGTTGGATTTAAGCAAAGTCCGTCCGGTATTGAGCAATTCCCTGCGTTCAGCATTGGGTTTTAAATGGGAGCCGAATCTGATCCCCAACAAGTTGAAATTCTTTTACAACGAAATATCCTGGTTTGTCAAAACACATATTGACACACCACAATTCAAAGAAATAATTCCGGTCAAATCCTCTGACTTTATTCAGGTTCCGAAACCCAGGTCATTCAATACTACTAAAGACAGCAACCTGCTCATTTTCGGAAACAAGAAAACAGACCTGAACCCTTTTATGGGTTTGGTTAAGAATGGTCCTTTCACCCCGACCCCACTGAATAAAATTGAGTTCATTCTGCTGTATCATGAAAACGACCGCCCAACGGCAGATAAACTGCTGAATTGGTTCGATGGTAAGGTTAAGCCGAATGTAAAGAGTTTAAAGGACTTCCTGAAGATGAATTACTTTGTTGACATCAACAAGAGTATTGTTTTCACGAATAAAAATAACCCGATACCGGAGGTTCAACAGCAAATTGAAAACTGGCCCCGTATTTCAGGGACAAGATATTTGGCAATCTACATCACTCCGCATCCGAAAGAAACAACGGATAAAGCCATACACAGCCTGTATTACAAGGTAAAATACGAGTTGCTGAAATACGGCATTACTTCTCAGGTAATCGAAACAGAAACCATAAACGCACTCGATTTCAATTACAGTATGCCCAACATTGCCATCGCAATTCTGGCAAAATTGGAAGGCGTTCCCTGGCGTTTGGAACGAACCATTTATAATGAATTAATAGTAGGCGTAGGTGCTTTCAAATCCCGGAATATGGCAAGCCGGTACATTGGCAGCGCTTTCTGTTTCTCAAACGATGGTCATTTCCAGAGTTTCAACTGCTATTCGGCACATTCCACAACCATGCTGGCAGGTTCGATCCGTGATGCAGTCGAAAACTTTGTTGAGAAGAACAAAAGTGTTGAACGCCTCGTAATCCATTTTTACAAGCGGATGAGCCGGAAAGACCTGAAACCAATCCTGGAAGTCCTGTATAGTTTAAACCTCGGAGATATTCCGGTAATAGTAGTTACTGTGAACAAGACCGAATCCCGTGACCTGGTAATCTTCGATAAAGCCTGCCCGTCAAACAACATGATTCCGAACAGCGGAACCTTTGTAAACATTGGCAGAAATCAGTTTTTACTTTGCAATAACACGAGGTATGGCACAACCATGCCCGGCTCCAGAGATGGATACCCGTTTCCGGTAAAACTCAATATCCAGTCAACCGATGAAAAACTACTGGAAAACAGCAAACTCATCAACGACCTGATAGACCAGGTTTACCAGTTCAGCCGCATGTACTGGACATCGGTAACACAGCAAAACATGCCAGTTACTGTAAAATACCCCGAAATGGTGGCAGAAAAATACCCACATTTCGAGAGCAACAACATCCCTGATTTCGGAAAGGAGAATTTATGGTTTTTATAACACATTTTTATGTCTCTTCAACAGGTAAAAATTATAAAAAAATCTTTAGCGAGTCTGCTTGGTTCCATGCAATTTCTTTGGGTCTTGTAAATTTTAAATATATATGAAAACCCTAAATACTTATAAAAACCATGTTGAAATATTTTAATATTGAACGTTTAGAATTTTTGGTCACCAAAAAATGCAGTGGTGGTTGTAAACATTGCTCCGTTATTATTGATGAAGGGGTTTTGGATAACTCATTTATTGATTTTGATATAATAAAGCAATTTATAGAATTCATCTCGATCAATTTCAATATAAAGTCTATAATGACATATGGTGGTGAGCCTCTTTTATATCCAGAAATAACCGCTAATATTCATGAAATAGGTAAAAATTGTGGAATAAAAAATAGAGAGATCATTACAAATGGTTACTTCACAAATAATGAAGATTTGATACGAGTTACGGTTAAGAAAATTATTGAGTCTGGAGTTAATGAAATATTGTTATCAGTAGATGCCTTTCACCAAGAAATTATTAAAATAAATTATGTAGAGATTTTTATCAAAAATGTGATTTCCTTCAAATTTGAAAATATAAAAATTCATCCTTCTTGGGTTGTTTCTGAAGAAAGTGATAATTTTTATAATAACAAAACCAGAAATATTATTGAGTCAATTAGTAAATATGGTATAAAAACATCAAAAGGGAACAACATTGTGCCATCAGGTCTAGCTAAAAAATATCTTAAAAAGTATTATGAAAAAGGCGACATTGATTTCTCAAGTCATTGTGGTGAGTCAAAGTTTTCAAATTCACCGTATGATGTGAAAAGTTTACGTGTACAACCTAATGGGAATATTAATATTTGTCGAGGATTAGTAATTGGAAATGTTTTTAATGAGAAAATAGATGATATTCTGCTAAGATATAATCCAGAAAATAATAACATAATATCCATTTTATCAAATCAAGGACCAATTGGATTATTTCATTTTCTTGAAGAAAATGGGGAGAAAATTAATATTGAACATTATTATAACTCATGCGATCTATGTACAGATTGTATAAAGAAAATAAATAAGCTTATATGATTAGGGTCAGTGAACATATTAGCTTATTGCAAATAAACTATTTGCGAGAATCCATTAAGATGAATTTGGAAGAGATAGTATGTAATAAAAAATTACTTTTATATGGATCGTCAGCAGGTTCAGAACTTATTCGTAATTTTTTTATTGATTCCGGCGCAGCAAGCGTTACAAATGTCCCTTTACCTGAAAATCAAACCAGCAGTATAACTGATTTTTTTCATGCACACAATGAAGGTTTATTGAATCCTAGCAACGAAGTTAAAAATTTCTTGCATAGAATTGATCCATTAAAAGAAGCAATAGTATATGCTGGATCTTTCGTAAGTGCAGAAAGTTTAGATGGTAGAGTTGTAATTGGTAGAAGGCATTCAACATGGTGTGATATTGAAAAAAAGAAATATCAATCTGTACTGACTGCAGGACAAAAAGGTTATAACCCTTTTTATATGGATTTTTTAGATGGATTTCTATTTGACGACTTATTTGATTATTGCATACAAAATAAACCATGTATAATATCTGGTGATGTAAAAGGGCTCATTGCAATGGGATCCGATTATGTTTATATGATTCATCCTGATACACCTTTAAAAATTATAAAAAAAATATGTACGTTATTATATTTAAAATGTGACGGGGTTAGAGTTGCACCTTATAATGAGGGTATCCCTGCAACTTTTTATGGTTTTATAAATGATAATCAGTATATCTTATTTGGTCCTGTTGAGGCTATAGTTGGTTTTCATAGCAAAGATTTTAAGGTTAAAGCATCAGGAATTTTAATCCCTATTTCTCTACCAAATGAATTAATAATAAAAGCGAAAAAAAATATATTAATTATTTTAAAGAAACTAATTAGCGTGTCTTGTTATAGAGGGGCATTTGGTATTGATGGTTGTTTTTTTAATGATTATTTTATTGTTCATGAAATTAATCCAAGGGTTTGCGCTGGATTTTCCTTGCTATCAAAATTATATCTAAACGCAATTCCATTTGGATTGATTGATCTGATTATCCGTGAAGGAGAACCTGAAAAATGTAAATCCCTTTTAACTATTTTGAAAAGAAAATCAAAAAAAGTTTGTCTCTCAACAGATTTAAAATTATGGGAAGATAATGAATTGGAGAATGATTTACGTAATAAGATTCCTCAAAATGGTGAATTATCAGATTTGAATTATTGGAAAAAATATGTAATAAATAAATCATTGATTGGTTGTATTCCGTTTAAAACAGATATTTATTAGTCGATAAAATAAACAAAAAATGATGAAATATGATTGATTCCAAGCGTTTTTTCAATAACCTTACTTCCATTGAGGTTCAAAACTTCCTTACTACAGATTCTATATTGTGCATACCTGTTGGTGCTACAGAACAGCATGGAAAGCATTTACCATTAAACACTGATACCGTTTTAGCGAATGGTTTTGCAAGAAAAATGGTTTCCAAGTATTACAAAAAATATGATCTTTGGTTACTACCTCCTTTAGAAATTAGCCTCTCAAGTGAGCATATTTGGGCATCTGGTACTATCTCGTTTTCAACCGAGCTGTTCGTAAAATTATTCCATGAACTAATAAAAGGACTGATAGATTCCCAACCTGCTAGGAATATAATTATAGTTAATGGTCACGGAGGTAATAGAGGAATACTCGATACATTGATTGAAGAATTTCGTTTTCGATATTCTGTTGCTACAATTGTAATGCATCCAAGCGCTTTATCACGAATAAAATCTGGATCAAAGTTTAGTGAGGTTCATGGTGGCAAAAGCGAAACATCAATTATGTTAGCATTAGCCCCAGAGTTAGTAAATACAGAACTCATTCCTCCTCCATTGGAAGAAAATGATCAAACTCGTGTTAGTGAACTAATTCTTGATAAAGCTGTTTCATGGCCTTGGCATTCAAATGATTCTGGTCTTGGACACGATGGTATTATTGGAGATGCTGCTTTTGCATCTGCTGAACTTGGTAATAAAATAATTGATAGTGCAGTTATAAATGCTGAAGTGGTTATTACTTCATTAATTGCTTTTGGTAGACTAATAAGAAAAAATGATTAATACATTTTATTAAATAACTAATATGGAACTACATGGTAGAAAAATATTTGATTCATATTTCGTTAATCATGAAAATTATGATTCGGTGCGACCCGGATATCCGAATATAATGTTTGATGATCTTAAGAACAATCTAAATATTACACCCACCAAAAAAATATTGGAGATTGAAAGCGATAGTAGTAAAACACTTAAAAAAATTGCTGAGTTTGGGTGCGATATTATCGGAATAGAAACAAGAAAGAATATAATTCCATTTACTCAGGACACAAATACAACATATTCAAATGTTAATGTTGTTGGTACAAATTTTGAGCAATATCATGCTCTTTCCTCGTATTATGATGTGATTATTGATTTTAAAGCGTTCCACTTAACTCAAAACCAAGAAAAATATAAGAAAGTTTTAGAAGTGTTAGCAGAGAATGGTTCGTTAGTTTTAATTTGGAATAGTTTTTTACAAACTCAATCAGCGGTTACATTCGAAATTGAGAAATTATTTAGAAAATATTTATACGAGATTTATCCCTCATATGAAGAAACCGTTAACACTAGAGTGTTTTACAAGGTTGAACAGCGAATGATAGAAATACTAAATCAGCCTGATCTTGTCATGTGCTTCATGAAACGGTATTATTCATTGTATCATTATGATAAAGTAAGTTATCCTGAATTCCTAAATACATATCCTAAAATCAATAGTATTGATAAGTGCCGCCGAGATGCATTTTTGAGAGATGTAGGCGAAACTATCCAAAAATTTAAAGAAATTACTGTTCCTATTATGACTATTGTTCTAATTATGCAAAAAAGAAATTCGATTGTCGATTTTGTTTCTTCGATGTCTTCACCTTTAGTAAATAAATTATGAAATTAAATATTGAACAGATTAAAACATTTGCAGAGAATTATGGGGTCCCTTTTGAAGATGCTCTTTTTATTTCTCTAAATCTTTTTGGTGTAACAATGGATGTTACTTACAATAGGATGCGTACAGCGTTTCATTTAAATGGTAATGATTCTATTTTTTCTTATGCTGCTGATCTAAATGAATTGGATTATTATTTTGCATTAGCGGTTAATCCCAAAAGTCCATTTAGGATATCCGAGGAAGTACTTTATTTGGACAATTATAAAATAGGCAAAACAATTGGTGCAACTGAAGATTTTTGTGATTCTCATTACCCTCGTAGATTAGGAACATCATTAAATATTAATCCAAATTCAAGAACCTCTTGTCGAGGATGTGAGTTCTGTTATACGGCTTATCAAGTACCACATGATCGCAAACGAATGGAATCAGAACAAGATATACGTGAATTCTTTTATAATTGGATTAATAAACATGATCTGTCTGATCTTTCTCATCTTATTCAAGTTTCAGTTGTCACAGGATGTTACCAAACTGAAAAAGATTTGTTACTTTTTTTGCTTACATTAAATAATGTTTTAAAAGATTTTAATTTTCAAGGTAGGATTTTTTATTTAGGCTCGATGCTTGTTTCATCAGAGGCAATTCAGTCTTTAAGAGAAATCCCCTCATTTGGGTACTGTGTCTCTTTAGAGTGTTTTGAGCGTAGACATCTGCTAAAAGATTCTAAAAGAGAATTGACACTTGTTCATGCTAAAAATATAATGCGAGAGTGTGTTGAGGCAGGAATGGAAGTTAATTATACTTATGTTATTGGAATTGAATCTCATGATGTTTTCTTACCATATATGCAAGAATTCATAAAATATACAACAAAATTCCCAACGATTAATGTTTTACAATTACATCAGCAACATAATAATAATTTATTAGACCCAACTGCTTTAGATCTTGGCTATTTTTTAGAAGCTAGAGTTAAAATAGAGAAAATTTTTCTAAAAACTACTTTACGCCCATTAGTTTGGGAAGATTACAGGAGTCTATGGTATCTAAGATTTGGCAATGAAATACTTAAAGGATTTCGTGTTCCAGAATAAGTTTTTACTATTATGAAATTACTTGAACCAAATTTAAAATCGATTCAATTATTTTGGAGGGCTGCTAATTATCTTAGCGTTGGCATGCTTTATTTAAAAAATAACCCACTTCTTAGAGAAGAACTAAGTCTTCATCATTTTAAGCAAGGAATTTTAGGTCATTGGGGTGCTTGCCCTGGTGTTAATGCAATTTATGCACACGCCTCAGATTTATCACGTCGGTCAGGTCAGCAAATTCGGTTAATCGTTGGTTCCGGACATGCTGGTCCAGCAATACTATCAAATTTATTTTTGGAAGGTTCCCTTGAGAAGGTTTATCCAGAATATAAAAGAAATATAGAAGGAATGGCTAATTTATTTAATGCATTTGCTTCTAACAATGGTTTCAATACGGAAATAACTCCGCATTACCCGGGGATGTTATATTCCGGTGGTGAATTAGGAGCAGCATTGGCATTTTCTCAAGGTTATGCATTAAATAATCCCAAAAGCTTTTCTGTCTGTATTATCGGAGATGGAGAGCTTGAAACGTCAATTGCTCATGCTTCATGGCAAGGGTTTAAATTTTTATCATCAAATGATGGAAAAATATTGCCTGTTATCAATGCTAATGGTTATAAAATGGGGTCTAAGTCATTATATTCCCTAAAATCCCGCATTGAGCATGAACAATTATTTAATAGTTATGGATTAATACCAATGTTTATTGGTGATAATCACCAGCAGATTGCCGAAGCATTTAATTTGGCTTACTTAAACCTGATCAGTTCAAAAACTTTACTTCAGCCTATTATCATCCTTGAATCTCCAAAAGGATGGACAGCTCCGGAAAAATTTGGCACACGTCTTTTTGAAGGAAGTTGCAATTCACATAAACCAATCTTAAAAAATCCATCCAAAGACACCTGTGAATTAGAAATGGTTAAAAACTGGTTATTGTCTTATGTTCCTAATGAATTATTTGATGATGATGGTTCTCCCTTTGAGGAGGTAACACAATGTCTGCCTTCCTCTAAAAATCTTTTTGGTTTTAATCATAAAGCTAATAAAGGTCATAAAACATTATTAAAAGAGACAATTTATAACACAGAAAGTCCTATTGATACAATCATAAAAGATTTAATTAATAGAATGAAAGAATCTAAAGATATTATCGTATTTAGTCCAGATGAACTTGCATCTAATAAATTTGATAAAATCTTAGAAATTACTAAGTTAAAATATTGCAACTTAAATGATTTAGTTTATAGTACGCATGGAAATGTAATTGAGATTCTTAATGAACATCTATGTTATGCTTGGTCTCAAGGATTTTCTATGGCAGGAAATCATGCTGTGTTAATTTCTTATGAGGCTTTTGCTCCAATTTTTGAAAGCTTAACTGCCCAACATCTAAAATTTTTGAAAATACTTAAAAAATTGAAATGGCAGCCTTCTTATCCATCTGTAAATATTATTTTGACTAGTTTGGGATGGAATAATAGTTCTACCCACCACAATCCTGGATTTGTCGACAATTTTATTGGCAGAAATCAATCTCATGTAAAAATTTATATGCCTGTCACAGCTAAAGCAGCCGCTATCTTTTTCAATGAAATGATGGAAAGTTATAACCAAATAAACATAATGGTTATTAACAAAAATAAATTAGAGAAAATTTCTTCTCTTTCTAATTTTATAAAAGAAGATAGTTGTAAATCGTGGCGGGTATTACAAAGTGATATGTTAGGTGATTTAAAAATAACAATAATTGCTATCGGAGATATTATGGCTGAGGAATCTTTATGTGCCAAAGATATTTTAAATTCTTATTATCCTGAAATTTTTGTTCGTGTAGTTGTCATTGAGGATTTAAGCCTTCTTGAAAATTCAACTCATTTAGAAATAGAGAAGTTTAAATCTATTATTACTGATAGTTCAGGTTGTGTTTGGGCATATAATGGTTACCCGAAAACAATTAAAGGATTATTATGGGATATAGGTATTATTGCTAATACAAAGGTTTTGGGGTATTTGGATTATGATCAAACTAATGCTGGTTTTGAGCGCCTATCTATTAATGCAGTTAGTCGATATGATATAGCAAATGAAGCAATCAGATTAGTACTGTCAAATCAAAATGCAATTTCATTTGAATCAAAAATTAATTTTTGTATAAAAAGTAAAAACCATGACTAAAATACTAAAACCATCTATCGAAGCCATTAGTGAAGCGGTTCATATATTATTGAATGATGGCATTGTCATTATACCAACCATCAGATGGTATATGTTCTGTTGTAAAGCTGAAAATCAAGAATGCATTGAAAGAATCTTTAACGCTAAAGAAAGATCATTAAACAAAAAACCTCTTTTTATCTTACCAAATAAGTTACTTTCTAAATTATTTTTTAAAATAGAAAACGAAACTGAAATGTTAATTGAAAAGTTATGGCCTGGTGAACTTACTCTGCTTCTTCCTTGGGTGGATCAAAATATAGCTTCTAAATATCTTGCGTTTGACCAAACGTCTGCCTTAGCTATTAGTCCACCTATGCTGTTTGGTGAAATAGCTTGTTCTGCGTCTATACCTTTAGCCGCTACAACTGTTAATACCTCTTGTTCCTTGGATAAAGATCATCTTGGTCCTGCTTTATCAATAGAGGAAGTACTAAGTTTTATTAAGAAATCAAAAATAAAAATTGATATAATAATTGATGGTGGGATCTGCCCTGCTTTTAATCATACGACTATTATAGATTGTAGTGAAGGACAATATCCGAAAATAATCAGAGAGGGTTTTGTACACGAAAGAGCCATCAAAATAGCTTTATCAAATTAAAAATAAATTGACTTTTAAAATAGGAGAAAGAGAAATGAGCAATAAAAAATTACAAGCTGATTTATTCAAAGGTGCTGCACAGTATTATTCTGCCTTTCGTCCTGGATTGCCACCTCAGGTTGCGATTCACTTAAAGGATCGTTTTAATCTTGACGGAAGGGGTATTCTTCTTGATATGGGATGTGGAACAGGATTGTCGACATTTCCTTTAGCGCCATTTTTCGAAAAAACCATTGCATTTGATACCGATGAAGAAATGTTAAACGAAGCAAAAAAAAACGAGCCCTTAGGTTTTAAAATAGAATGGCAACAACGATCTGATAAAGAAATATCTGTCAATGAAGGACCTTATCGACTTGCCATTGCATGCAGAGCTTTTAATTGGATGGATCAGTACCCACTTTTACAAAAACTTCACAGCATCCTTGAACCAGGTGGCGGTGTTGCATTAATTGGTGATGGAAGCTTTTGGACTGGTAATGAACCTTGGCAAAAAAGAGTTAAAGAAGTTATCCAAGGGTTTTTAGGCCAAAAACGTCGAGCTGGAAACTCAACATATTCCGCACCAGATGAACCTTATATTGTCACATTGAAAAATAATGGTTATGATGATCCACATTATGAAGCTATTCCTTTAATTCGTGAATGGAAAATACAAAGTATTATTGGTTATTTATATTCTACTTCTTTTTCAGCAAAACATCTTTTTGGGGATCGCTTAAAGGAATTTGAAGAAGTTATAAAAGAAGAACTTATTATGGCAAATAATGGGAAAGAAGTTTTTGTTGAGAATACTGAGTTTGTGGTTCAGAGCGGGTTTCATAGATAAGATTAATCGAAAATAAAATAATGAAAAAAGTTAAAATAATTAGCTTTGATATTGGTAACACTCTTATTCAACTTAGTCATGATGGCTTTTGTGCAGAGTTTATAAATAAAACCGGCTTATCTAAAGAAGTGTTATATCCTCTTTTTTTTGAGCATTTTTTAACTAAAAACTATTCTTTACACGACGCTGTCCACAAAGTCTGTAGCATAATTGGATTCAAAAATCCACAAAAACTCATTGACGAATTTCAGCCATCGCCAGTTTTCTTATTTGATGACACGATGTACGTTTTAGAATCTTTATCAAAAAAAGGAATATTATTGGTAGCTATAAGTAATTGTACTCCATGGGAATCTGGCGGAATTGATTCAGTCGGGCTAAACAGGTATTTACAAAAAGTTTTTTATTCTTTTGATATTGGTGCAGCTAAACCTGACCCAGCTATTTTTCAGTTTGTGCAGAAGACACTTGGTGTCCTTCCTCAAAATTTTTTACATGTAGGAGATAGCCTTTTGGCAGATATTGAAGGTGCATTATCAGTGGGTTGGAAAGCAGTTTTTTTAAATAGAGGTAATAATGTCAAGGATAGTGAAATAGGAAAATATAAGGTACCCATTATCAAAAATTTAAGCGAGTTAATATACATGATAGATCAAGAAATTGTATAAAATTTTCCTTTATAAATAATGTAGCACTAAATTTAATAAGATATTATGAGTCGCTCAAAGCAGTTCCCTTCATCAGCAAGGAACATTTGCAGTATTTATATTTTTTTTGAGAAGAAAAATCCATTATACAATATTATTATAGGTTTTTTGCTTGTAGGTTTTATTTTCATCCTAAACTTTATCTTAGGATGTCAGATTTATTTTTTCCTTTTATATGTAATTCCTATTTCGTTTTTGGCTTGGTTTGTTGGTCGTAGGGTTGGGATCTTTTCATCATTAATTAGTTTCACTGCCTGGTTTTTTTTAGATATTTCTTTGGTTATTCATTTTCTTAATCCATTTATCATAGCATCTAATAGTTTAATTATTATCACCATTTTCATTTTAATAACTATACTTGTTTCTTCATTTAGAATCTCACTTGATCATGAAAAAAAATTAGCCCGTACTGATAGTTTAACTGGTGCTGCTAATTCGCGTCTATTTTCAGAATTGTTACAAATGGAAGTGGAGCGTTTGGAACGATACAAACACCCTTTTACTTTGGTTTATATTGACACTGATAATCTTAAATTTGTAAATGACAATTATGGCCATACAATAGGAAACCAAGTGCTTATAAATATAGTCGATTTTGCAAAAAACAATTTGCGGAAAGTTGATGTAATATCCAGGCTTGGGGGGGATGAATTTGCATTATTATTACCAGAAACGAGTTATGAATCTTCTAAAATTGTAATATCAAGATTTCAAAAAGGTCTTCTTTCTGAAATGAGAAAAAAGAATTGGCCAATAACTCTAAGCATCGGAGCTGTGACGTGCAATAATGCAAATATCACAGCAGATGAATTATTGAGAATAGCGGATAAATTGATGTATGAAATTAAACGAGAGGGGAAAAATTCAATAAAGCAATGCAATTCTGATTGACTCATTCAAGTAAGATTTTCCCCCGTGCCTATAAAATCCATCGCTCTCACTTAAAATGAAGCGTTACGGGCTTTACTGTCTTTTATAGGCACTCCCCCTCGCCAGCCCTTCTGTTGTTTTTTTCTGTCACACTTTTTGCAATGCCACCGCACAGTGGCACATTGCAATCCTCATTCCGCTGCGCTCCATTGCGGTTGCAAAGAGCCACGCCACCGCTCAAATGCAAAAAGTCGCTTCACTCCAACCACCACCACCGTTACGCTTGTGCCAGAAAAAAACAACCCAAAGCTATATTAACATAATGTGATCTTATAGTACAGCCTATTTTCAGCGGTATAAATGTCATAATTCGGCTGTCCTATAAGCACATTATATTAAATAGCCGCACAGCCTGCCCGCCCCTGACATCGAGCATTCTACCTCCGATTCAGCTTTTCTTTTTGCCCTTTGAGGGGCAATTTTGGCTATCCCTCATCCGACCCACTCCAACGCTCCGGTTTTGTCATGGTTTTTGTGCCTGCCCTTCGGAAACGGCTGCCAGCCCTAAAAAAAATATCAGAACAAAGCCCACCCAATGCAAAGCAGCAAGCAGCAAGGATTTAATTTAGATTAGAGGTTCATTCACTCCACTTCCATTCCATTCCGCTAACGGTTCCGCTTCACTCCACCAACGCTCCATTTCATTTCAGTTCCGTTCATTTCACCACTAATCATTTTTACATTAAGGTTTTGCAGCTTGCTACTTTGCAGCCATCCCTGATTTGTTCGATATTTTTTTCCCAACCCTGCCGTTTCCCCTGCCCTGAAAACAAAAACACAAGCCAAAACCTCCAGCCCGCAGCCATCCCATTGCCGACCCACTTCGCCCGTAGAAACATTGTACCACTGAACCCACCCACCGGAAACATTTGTACCTCGCATCAGCTTCTGTGCATCCCCTAAAAATCAGAAGACATTAGCGGTATCATTAATAAAACCTTTAAGCAAAGATAAGCCGCCCCCGCTCTTGCAAGGTCAAGCCCTACGGGTTTTGCAAAAAAAATCTCCACACCCCTGCAATATTATTTGATTTTTTAAAGGTGCAGGGGGTAGTATTTTTTTCGCAAAAACCTTGCAATTCAGCCACCGCACCGCTTTTTGGTTGCTTAAGGTTTCATTAATGAATTATTCTTTTTATGCGAGCCGTAGGCGAAGCTCACAGCGATTTTTTAACATTTAATCAACAGTAGCAATGAAAACAGACTTTTTCAAAGATTGTACTTCCTTAGATGAAGTAAAAAAGCGGTACAAAGAACTTGCTTTAAAACACCATCCCGACCGGGGCGGAGAAACTGCCACGATGCAGCAAATTAATGCTGAATATGAAAGTATCCTGAAAAATCCGTTCTTTTCGTTTGCCGAGAAATCAGAACAGGAGCAACAGGAATTTATCAAGTACCCGGAAATCATTGACCAGATAATCGGCTTACATGGCATTAATATTGAATTAATCGGTAACTGGATTTGGCTGAGTGGCAACACTTACCCGCACCGTCAGCAATTAAAGCAAACAGGCTTTTACTTCGCACCAAAAAAGGTAATGTGGTATTACCGGCCACCTGACTACAAAAGTGCCAACAAAAGCCCGAAAACAATCGAATACATCCGTAACAAATACGGTAGCGATGTAATCGATAATCCTTCAAGAAAATTCGAGCTTACTACATGACAAAAGGGAGCCAAAAACTCCCTTTTTATTTTTAAACAATTTGAAGTAAAAGAAAGCATAAGCATACATTACGTTCTCATAATCAGTATATTACTTGTAATCAGGTGCTTTTCGACCTATTTTTGTAACGGATTTGAACAACGAAGTATTTAAGCCGTACCAAGTCTGTATCAAGTCCACTTAATTAAAAAGAGTTATTCACCTTTAAATTTTATAAAAATGGCTATTGTACAAAATCCGATCACTGGCAGAACCAAAAAGAAATTCGGTACTGCCGTTTTTTCAAAGCAGTTTGGTAAAAACGTAATGCGTTCAAAACCGATTGAAGTAAAGAACCCTCAGACTGAAGGACAGGTAACACAGCGAAACAAATTCGCAACCACTGTTGACCTTGTCAGGCAAGTTTTGCCGCTCATCAATGAAGTTTATGCCGGTAGCTTGAAGAAAATGTCGCCCTTCAACAAAATCACGAGTATCAACGTAAAAAATGCCTTTGCAGGTGATCCTCCTGTAATTGACCATTCAAAGGTTGTTCTCTGTGACTTTGATGGAAGCACGGTAAACAATGTTACCCTTACCGGAGAGCCCAACCAGGTTATGGATATTGCCTGGGACCCGAATACACAAAATCCTGATGAGCTTGCAAGCTCCCTGACATTTGTGTTATTCAACTGCACCACCAACAAAGCAGTGATTTATCCTGATGCTGCAACCCGTGCCGATGGTTCAGCCTCCGTAGTTGCTCCATCAGAATGGGTAGATGCATTAACTGCATTACACGTTGTAACTACCGATTACACTCAATTCTTGTCGAACATGCCAAAGAGAGTAATCAAATTCAAAGCAGGTAATGATTTAGCCAGTAAGGTTAAGTAGAAGAAACCTGAATTGAACAGAGCCCTTGGTGAAGATCAAGGGCTTTTTTATTGCCTAAAAATCCGTAAAATTCTTCCTATCTTTGCATTACGATTTCATTTGATATTTGCTTTTTTGTTGCCCATTCGTTGCCAAAAGTACATAATTAACTGATAATCAGTATTACATTACATATTGTATCGGAAAGTAAATGAGGCTGGTATTTGCTAAGCCATTTGGCGTAGTCAAATACTTAAGTCGAATTTATCCCGATGAGTGAAACGAAATCGGGATCTTTCAAAAGTCAACCAAATCTGGAATAGATTACTTCGATACTTCCTTTTAATTAAAAATACCTTAATCTGATAAATCTTGGCATTTTTCTTAATTCAAAAATGATATCTTCAAAAAATGTATCAGCCGACTTGGTCATTTCAAGTTTCCATTGATCGCCAAGCCATTTGTTAAATAATGGACAATATGTTAGATAATAGTGACTACCGGCATTTGGATAAATCGTTACTCCGCCTAAAACAATCCCTAGGGTTGAATCGTACAAATCACATCTTGCAAAATCAATGCTTTCTTTAAAAAATTTCCTACTCAAAAAATACAAAAAAAATGATTCAATTTAATGACCATAAATGGCAATGACTTTCTATTAAATTTTAAAATAATTTAATTCAGGATAACTTATGATGACATTATTCTATAGAACTTAATTTAATTTATTTAGAAATAGAATTTGTTAAATACTTCGTTGAAAAGTAAATTACTGCCATTGAAATTACAAGATGCTTTTTCATTTAATTTACAAATGCTTGTTAATAATTTCAAATTTAATCTCATAATTAATCTTATCAAAATTTGATTTAATGAAAAAATATGACATCATGATTCTTTCTGGAGGATTTGATCCCGTTCATAAAGGACATATCAGAATGTTTAAAGCTGCTAAAAACATGGCTCACAAGGTAATCGTCGGTCTGAATTCAGATGCCTGGCTTGTGAATAAAAAAGAAAGATGTTTCATGAATTATGCGGAAAGATCAGAAATAATCTCAGCATTTCGGGATGTAGATCAAGTAATGCAGTTTAGTGATTCTGACGGAACAGCTTTAGATTTATTAGCAAGGGTTCAACGTTTATATCCTGATTGTTCATTGGCATTTGGCAATGGTGGCGGAAGAACAGAAGATAATACTCCTGAGCGCGGGTTTTGTACTGCCTACCATATTGACATGGTTTGGCAACTTGGAGGGGGAAAAGTGCAGAGCAGTTCCGAATTAGTGATGCATACTAACATCTCTGATACGTTTAATTAAATAATAAAACGCTTATCTTATTGGAATTTTAAAGCTCTACTTTACTAAGTATAGAGCCATTTTTATCTGAGGATATTCTATATCGTTTCAAATTTGAATCTCGAACGATCAATTCATAATTTAACACCTCTGGAATAAATATAGAAATACAATTCATTATTTCACCTTCCTTCTCAACAGCCTTTGCAATTGGATTGGGAATTGCCTCAATGGAAAGATTCGTTTTAAGTTCAATTAAATTCCCCTCAAGGTTAAAAAGGCTTATTTTCTCTTTACCTTCTTCAGTAAAAACAGCCTCCACACTATCTTTGAGTTTACACCATTCAACCCCAATTGCTTTAGGAAATAATTGTTTAAACTTAATTTTTATATGATCTGGGGCCGTGTTTTTCTTTGCAAATATTGACTTAATAAAATCCATTAAAATTTTTAATTACTGTATAAAGACGAGGAATTTAAAAAAAGTAACGATAAATCATTTGATTATTCATCTTTTCTGGAGGTTTTATAAAGATATAATAATCTGGTCTTTGCCCTTTTAAGTCTCATCTTCACGGCACTCTCTGTTATGCGCATTGACTCACTTATCTGCTTTAGGCTCATATCGTCCTGATATTTCATTAGAAGAAGGGCTTTTTCTTCTGTATGTAGTTTTTCCATGAGTTCAACTATAAACTCATAACTTATTTTATCATTTTCATCAACTTCTTCAGCATCACTGATATCAGGTAATTCCTGTTTTCTATTCCATTCAGGATAATGAAGCTTCTTTTTCTCGCGCAGGTAATCAATGCAATTATTGTATGTTATTGCATAAAGCCATGTAGAAAAAGAGGAATTACCTTTAAAAGTATCAAGTTTCTCATAAGCCCTAGCCATTATGTCCGTAGCCAATTCGGTTGAGAGGTCACGGTTTTTCAGAAAAGAATAGCACTTATTGAGTACTTTCCCATAGTATCTTTCATATATTACTTTAAAGTGAACCTTATCCTTCTCTTTAAGTATTAAAGAAATAAGTTCTTCATCAGAAACCGATAAAAAATCTGTTGCGGGATGCATTTATTAATATTAAAGACATAACAAATATAAAAGATTCCTGTATTTTAATATAAGAATTATGAAAATATTGTATATTTGCTGATATAATAAATATTAATCAAAAGTCGGTTACTTTTTTTTAAATTCACGTCTTAATCAAAGTTAACAATTCAGAATAAACCTTTAATCTATCTAAATAACAATTGGCAAAAGGATAAACGCTGATGTTAAATATTAAACTAACATTATAATAATTAAAAAAAACAAAAAAATGAAGAACAAAATTTTCATGGGATTTTTAGCAATCGCATTGGTTGCAGTTCTAACAAGTTGCGGTAAAGCACCTCAAGTTGAAATGGATGCAGCTCAGGCTGCTGTTGCTACTGCAAAGACTGCAGAAGCAGATCTTTATGTGCCTGGAGAATACAAAGCTATTCAGGATTCACTAAATGCAGTTTTAGAAAATATTGAAGCTAGAAAAGGCAAATTGTTTGTTAGATTTACCGAAGAGAAAGAAAAACTTGTTGCTATAACAGCAAAAGCTGAAGTAGTTAAAGCAAATGGAGAAGCTGCCAAAGCTAAACTAATTGCTGAAATCGAAACAATGTTTTCACAAATGACAGAACTTGTGGCTGAGAACAATGCCCTTGTTGCCAAAGCTCCTAAAGGTAAAGGCGGTGCCGCTGTTATTGCTGAAATCAAAAGCGAAATGGCTGTAATTGATGCTTCAGTAGTTGAAGCAAATACTTTGTTTACAGATGGTAGCTATTTTGCTGCAAAAGCTAAACTAAAATCAGCACAAGAAAGCGCAATGGCTATCAATACTGAGTTAAAAGAAGCAATTGCTAAAAAAGGCGGTAAATAACATTTACGTTTATCTATAAAAATATCCCCATATAATTCTGGGGATATTTTTATTTAAAGTTTAATGCCTCATTAATTTTAATGAGTTTTAGATATCTTATTTTTTGTTTTAGGAAGAAGTTAATGGAAAATGATATTTCCTGATTTACTTCCTTATTTTTTGTTATCAAGGGTTGAGTAATTATTATGAGGCGGATTATCAGGTTTTTTATTATAACAATTTTAAGTGTATCATTTCTTTTGGGTTTGTATTATGCAATGATTGTTTTATCGCCAAAACCACCGCTTCAAGAAATCGGATCAGCCCGAAATGCGCTTTCAGAAGCATGGTCGAAAGGAGCCGGAAACTATACTCCCGAAATGATGAAGCAGGCACAAGAACTTTATGATTCAGCAATGATTATCTGGAAAAGTGAAAATGAAAGATTTTTACTTTTCAGGGATTATGAAATTGTTCAAAAAAAAGCAATTGAGTCTTGTCAGATTGCGTTAGAAGCCATCGGCTATACGAAAAAAACTTCAGATAACTTAAAAGATGTTGGAAAAGCGAGAATAAATGAACTCCGCTTAAAAGTCTTAAAATCAAGCTCTTTATTCAGTCGTTTGCCACTTCCGGTTAAAATTCGAAAAAACAACATTCAGGGAAAACTATTACTTGGCGAAGCAGAAAATTCATTCAATCATGGCGATTATATCAAAACCCAAGCATTATTGATTGAAGCTAAAAATTTGCTAGACTCTTCATACGACTTCTCTGATAAGTTTATCACTGATTATTTCTCAGCTTACCCTCAGTGGACAAAATGGGTTAAAAAAACAATTGAGGATTCAAAGAAAAATAAAAGCGTTGCCATTGTCGTCGATAAATTTGACCGCAAATGTTTTATCTATCAATCCGGTAAATTAAAGCATACATTTGAAGCAGAACTTGGCAAAAATTGGATTGGGCATAAAAAAGTTAAAGGGGATAATTCTACACCTGAAGGAATGTACAGTGTCCTTAAAAAAAAGGATGGCAAAAACACTATTTATTACAAAGCTTTACTTATTAATTATCCAAACCCTGAAGATAAAGAAGAATTCCATCGTGAAAAAAACAATGGTAATATTTCACGAAACTCAACACTCGGTAGCCTAATTGAAATTCATGGACAGGGTGGTAAAGGGGTTGATTGGACAAATGGATGTGTAGCATTGACCGACAAAGAAATGGACATAATATATAAACTATCTTCAGTCGGAACCCCAATCACTATTGTGGGTTCACTAAAACAGCTCAGCGAAGTAATTAATCGTTAGGATTATGAAAGATCAAATCAAACCTTATATTTTAATTGCAAAATCCAACTCTCTAAAAGCCGGGAAATTTGCATTTAACGTATCTAGCAATGTTTATGACTATTTAATGCATAGCAAATTGGGCATTATTTTTTTATGGAGTTGGTTTATTATTAGAATCGTCCTTACTGTTTTAATTTTTTCTTTCCTCATGATTGAAGGTGTAACTGCCATTTCAGAATTTCAGTTATTGACCGGGAGCGGTAAAGTATCTCCCGACAAAACACTTGCAAAGGAACAAGACAAACTTAAAGAATCACTTATCAAAGATCTAGCTCAGCTTGAAAAGAGGATGAATACTTTTACCCCGATACATCCATACATCATTATCAATACTACCGAAAACAAGTTTTACATATATAAAGGTTCCAAACTTTTAAAAGAAGGAAAATGTTCAACAGGCAGTTACATAAACCTCATTGGGGATAACAATAAAAGTTGGATTTTTAAGACCCCCCGAGGCGAAAGAAAAATATTGAGAAAGACTAAAGCACCTGTTTGGAAAAAACCAGACTGGGCATTCATTGAAGAAGGAATTCCTGTACCGTCTATGTCACATTCCTCCAGATTCGAGTATAATGTGCTTGGCGATTATTCGCTTGCACTTGGTGATGGTTACCTTATTCACGGCACCATTTATAAACGTCAGCTTGGCATGCCCGTAACACACGGTTGCGTGCGTTTGAATGATGACGACTTGGAATTTGTTTATAAAACTCTTCAAATTGGTTCAAGAGTTTTCATTTATTGAAATAAAAGCTAATTTATATGTATGAGAATAATGATATTCAAATAAAAAAAAGTAAACGATCATGGTATCGTTATTTTTTATATTTCTTATTATTGATATTGGTTTTCTTTTCAATTACTGAAGTAATAACCTTAATATTTCAAAAAAAAGCAATTTCTTCACAATACGGGCAGGGAGGACAATCTCACAAAATTGAAAGGGCTCTTTATTCGCAGGAAACAATAGAGTTACTGCGTAAAAAATCATATTTGTCAGGAAGAATTGATATGGCTAAATCCGATAGTATTACCATGGTTATTAGTTTAGTTGATTCGGTTATAAGGCTTGAATTAAAAGGAGTTATCATTCACAGAGCCCCGATACTTAAATATTCAAAAAATAGATTGTTTGAGAGTTCTGATCAATTTGCAATAAGCAATCTTTTGTCTGTTCCCGGTAAGGTCACTTCATTTGAAGGAACATTACCAAAAGAACCCATGATGATAAAAATTGCACCTAAAGATACTATTGAAGCAAGTATCCCGGATATTGCACCCGACACCTCAAAGGTTGAACCGGTTTACTATCGTCTTAATCTTGATAATGGCGTTATAATCAACATATCAGAAGTAAAATCAAAATCCTTTTTTCAGAATATGCCAGATTTCACTTTTAATATCACCGAAAAGATTTCACAAATCTGGGATAACGCATCCTCTCTGATGAGTGGAAAACGTCCTAAAAACATCCTGTATATTCGCTTAAGGGTTGATGCCAGGGATGGAAGGATTATTTACCGTGCACTTCCTTATAAGGCGCGAGTTACAGTGCGAATGTAACTTAATCTGCCTTGTGCTTATATTCGGTTTACTTTTCGGCTTAAATTATGTATGACTTGTCTGTGTCCTCTTTTCAATTAATAGATAGATTAAATCTATTGTTCATTGATTTTTCTTAATTTAGGCACTTTAATTATGCTTATACTACTATGAAAAAAACTTCATTTCTCCTGTCAATTGTATTATATACTTTTACGCTTACGGCCCAAAACGAGGCACTTGAGGTTAAAAATATTTTTGATCATGCATTGAAAAGTGATGTTGCCTATAATCAACTTAAATGGTTGTGTGAAAATACGGCAGGACGTATTTGTGGAACCCCTGAAGCAGCCGCCGCAGTTGAATACATGAGACAAGAAATGCTGAAAATGGATCTGGATACTGTGTATTTGCAATCTTGTATGGTTAAGAATTGGAAACGGGGAGAGCCCGAAAAAGCATACATCCTATCAAAAAAGATGGGTCGTATAGAAGTTCCGGTATCTGCACTTGGATTAAGCATTGGAACAGGAAAAGATGGTTTACTCGCCAAAATTGTTGAAGTATCAAGCTTTAAAGAGATGGAATTATTGGGGAAAAATAAAATTGAAGGAAAAATCGTATTCTTTAATAAACCTATGGATCCTACATTGATAAATACTTTTAGTGCATATGGAGGTGCAGCCGGACTCAGAACAGGAGGAGCTTCTGAAGCCGCAAAGTATGGGGCAATTGGAGTTGTAGTCAGATCACTTACTTTGGCATCTGATGATCATCCACATACAGGAGTCATGCAGTATCAGGATAGTGAAAAGAAAATCCCTGCAATTATGATCAGTACAAATGCAGCCGATCTTTTAAGCTCGTCTATAAAAAAAGAAAGTGATCTCGAGTTTTATTTCAGAACTACCTGCCAAACCTATGCTGATGTTCCTTCCAATAATGTAATTGGAGAAATACGTGGAACAAAATACCCTGATCAAATTATTACCATTGGAGGACATTTAGATGCCTGGGATACAGGACAGGGAGCTCATGATGATGGGGGCGGTTGCGTTCAGTCAATCGAAGTATTACGGTTGTTCTTAGAACTGGATATTAAACCAAACTTCACGATACGTGCAGTTATGTTTATGGACGAAGAAGTAGCCCAACGTGGAGGTCAAAAGTATGCTGAAATGGCTGATCAAAATCATGAAAATCACGTTATGGCTATTGAACTTGACAGAGGCGTTTTAGTTCCCAGAGCAGTGGCATTTTCAAATTACGATAAGGATAATGCCAAACACCGGAAAATTGCTGAATTATTAACTCCGTACAATATTAATATTATCAAAGGTGGCGGAGGTGTTGATATCGGACCGTTAAAACAATATTATCCAAACATTATATTTGGCGATTTAGTTACTGATGACCAGCGCTATTTTGATTTTCACCATTCAGGAAACGATCGATTTGAACACGTAAATAAAAGAGAATTACAATTGGGTGCTGCAACAATAGCTTCTCTCATATACTTAATTGACCATTTGGGAGTTGAATAGAATGAGCTATGCCCGCCCGTTCCTAACGGAACGTTCGGGCGGGAGTTTTGTGTTGTGAGTTAAGTTTAAATTTCATCACGTTTCATCAATCACGAATAACAAAATCTTATTAAAATATACTTTCTCTTAATACATCCTTCGGTCCTTTTCATTTACCTTTGCTTATAAACTCCATTTAAATGAAGAAAACAAAAATAGTTGCTACCATTTCCGATAAAAATTGCACCAGGAAATTTATTCAAGATTTATATGACAATGGACTAAATGTTGTCAGATTAAATACTGCGCATCAATCAACGGAAGGCGCTTTAAGGGTGATAGAGATGGTCAGACAGGTATCTGATAAAATTGCCATTTTAATTGACACCAAAGGTCCCGAAATTAGAACGAACGAATGTGGAGAAGGATTGAGTTTTAAGGCCGGCGAAGAAGTACTCATAAAAGGGGATCCAAATCAGGTTTGTAATACCAAATGTCTATACGTTAATTATTCAGGATTTGTTAAGGAAGTAAAAGAAGGAAGCGAAATTTTAATTGATGACGGATACATTATTTTAACCGTTATTAGTAAATCAAACGACTCGCTGATTTGTCGCTTTCAAACTGATTCGCTTGTTAAAAGTCGTAAAAGCGTAAATGTGCCTCAAACAAATTTCGACCTACCCTCCATCAATAAAAAAGACAAAGAGTTTATCCAATTTGCCATTGAACAGGATATTGATTTTATAGCTCATAGTTTTGTGCGAAACAAAGAAGATGTACTGGCTGTTCAAGAAATTCTGGATAAATCAGAAAGTAAAATTAAAATCATTGCAAAAATCGAAAACCAGCAAGGGGTCAATAATATCGATGAAATACTCGATTACGCATATGGAATTATGGTAGCAAGGGGTGATTTAAGTGTAGAAATCCCTTACGAACAAACTCCTGCTGTTCAAAGAAAACTGATTGAAAAATGCATTAATAAGCGTAAACCGGTAATCATTGCAACGCAAATGCTTCATTCGATGATCGATTATCCAAGGCCAACACGTGCCGAGGTAAGCGATATTGCAGGTGCAGTTTATAATCAAGCCGACGCATTAATGCTTAGTGGTGAGACTGCTTTTGGGAAATATCCGATCGAAGCGATAGCCACAATGACAAAAGTTGCTGCCGAAGTTGAAAAAAGTACTGATTCATTTCGCAATATTGAGCCGGTTGTTTTAAATAGCGATGTCTCCGCTTTTTTAACTAAAGCAACTGTCGAAGCATCAGTCAACCTCAATGCTGCTGCAATTGTAGCTGATACAATTTCAGGGCGTACAATACGGAATCTTTCGGGTTACCGGGGCGAAAAGCCTGTTTATGCAATTTGTTACCACAAAAGAACAATGCGCGAACTTGCTTTAACTTATGGTGTTTACCCTCAATTTATGGAGCGTAAAAATTCATCTCACGAATTTTTGCAAGAGTCGCTTAACCTATTATTGTTAGAAGCAAAACTCGACAAAAAAGACCTGGTGGTAATTATTGCCGGAAATTTTGGCTTACATCATGGAGCCAGTTATATTGAGGCCGGAACCATTGAAAACCTTCTCAATTTGCATACTCCAGGCTTAACATTTTAATTGTCCGGCTTTGGTAAATTTGCTTTCGAAACTCAAAAATCAAATTACCCAAAGGGTTTTGATAAAATTTATTTTTATATTTGCGTAATAAAAAGATTCTTACTCCCCAAAGAATTTAATTGTAGAATTAACAAATTCAAATTATTTAATAATTTAATGATGAAAAAAATCTCAATCCTAACCTTAGCACTTTTTATTGTTGTTCTTGGAAAAACTTCCACAGCAGCTGAAATTAAATTTAAGGAGTTTAAGCTCCCGAATGGATTGCACGTTATCGTGCATGAGGATCATTCAGTGCCAATCGTAGCTATTTCGGTTATGTACCATGTCGGATCGAAAAATGAACAGCCGGACAGAACCGGATTTGCTCACTTTTTTGAACACCTGATGTTTGAAGGCACCAAAAACATTGAACGCTTCGAGTATGATAAGTTAGTTGAAAGTGCAGGCGGTACATTAAACGCCAACACCAGTAACGACCGAACGTATTATTACGAAATACTTCCGTCTAATCAGCTTGAACTTGGCTTATGGCTTGAGTCAGAAAGGATGCTTCATGCCCGGGTTGATTCTATAGGAATTGCTACGCAGAAAGGTGTGGTTATCGAAGAAATGAAACAACGTGTAATTAATCAACCTTATGGCTCTTTACTGCAAGAGTTACAGTCGCACGGTTTTACTAAACACCCATATAAATGGACCGTATTGGGAAGTGCAGATCACATTAGAGAAGCTAAAGATGAAGAATTTAAAAAGTTTTACGATTCATTTTATGTTCCCAATAATGCCGTTTTAGTTTTAGCGGGAGATATTGATTTTAAGGATGCCAAAAAATTGGTTGAAAAATACTTTAGCGATATTCCAAAATTGGAAGAAGAAATTTACCGTCCAAATATCATTGAAGATATTAAATATGCAGAAGTTAGGGATACCATTTATGACAACATCCAATTACCGGCTGTTTTTCAAGCGTATCATATCCCAAAAATGGGAAGTAAAGATTATTATGCTGTTGAAATATTAAGCCAACTTCTGGCAACAGGTCAAAGTTCAAGATTGTACAAATCATTGGTTGATGACCAACAACTCGCCATTCAAGTTGCCGCGATACCTCTCCCGTTTGAAGATCCGGGATTGGCTATCATTTTAGCTCTTCCCAACATGGGCATAGATTGCGGTACCCTTGAAGCTTCAATGGATAAAGAAATTGAAAAAGTTCAAACTGAACTCATTCCTGAAAATGAATTTCAAAAATTAAAAAACCAGATTGAAAACCAAATCGTTAATGAAAATTCAACGATTGAGAACAGAGCAACAAAGCTAGCTGAAAATTACACTTATTTTAAGGATGCCAATAAAATCAATACCGACCTGACTAAATACATGGAAGTTACCAGAGAAGATCTTAAACATGTTGCTAATGAGTATTTCAGGAAAGACAACCGAGTGGTTTTATATTACCTACCTAAATCATCTTCAAAATAATTTTCAATCAAAAAACAACAACGAATCATGAAAAAACTCATATATACCTTATTTATTTTATTCTTAGCAATAACGGTAAATGCGCAGCTCGATAGAACCGTAAGACCAAAAGCAGGACCGGCACCAAAAATCCAGTTGGGCGATTATAATTTATTTACCCTCGACAATGGATTAAAAGTAATCGTAGTTGAAAACCATAAAAATCCTAAAATCACCTATCAGCTCAGCCTCGACATCGACCCAATTCTTGAAAAAGACAAAGCAGGCTATATTTCCATGACCGGAAATCTGTTAAGGGCAGGTACCACTAGCAAGACAAAAGCTGAGATCGATCAGGCAATTGATTTTATCGGTGCATCTTTAATCACCTATTCAACAGGAATTTCAGGCTCAGTTTTGACAAAACACAGTAATGTGTTTCTTGATATTATGAGTGATGTTTTATATCATCCTTCTTTTCCTGAAGATGAATTGGATAAACTTAAAAAACAAAACACTTCAGGTATCCAATTTGGTAAAAACGATGCGAATTCAATTGCAAATAATATTAACTCAGTAATAACCTATGGAAAAGCTCATCCTTATGGTGAAATAATGACTGAAAAATCTATTGAAGGAATTACCATTGATGAATGCAAAAATTATTATAATACTTATTTCAAACCCAATATTGCTTATTTAATTATTGTAGGAGATATTACGCTAAAAGAAGCAAAAAAGCAAGCCAATCAATATTTTGGCAGCTGGAAAAAGGCAGATGTCCCGACTCATTCTTTTGAGTTTCCAACTGTAAATAAAACTCCACGAGTTATAGTTTCTAACAGGGACGGTGCAGTTCAATCGCTAATTATGGTCAGCTATCCTTTAGATTACAAACCAGGAAATCCGGATGCTATCAAAGGAAATGTGTTAAATGCTATTTTTGGTGGAAGTGGTACCTCTACACGTATTAATGCAAATTTAAGAGAAGATAAAGCTTATACTTATGGCGGTTATTCTTCGCTCAATACTGACAAACTTGTTGGATCATTTAACGCATCAGCTGAAGTAAAAGGTGAAGCTACCGACAGTGCAATGGTTGAGTTACTCTATGAAATGAACCGAATAATCACTGAACCGGTTTCCAATGAAGAATTAGAGAAAGTAAAAAGCAAAATGAATGGATCTTTTGCGCGATCGCTTGAAAGTCCATCAACCATAGCAGGTTTTGCCTTAAATATTGAAAAATATCAGCTCCCAAAAGATTATTATGCTACTTATCTGGAAAAACTCAGCAAAGTTACCGTAGCTGATATGCAGGAAATGGCAGCTAAATACCTGAAGCCGGAAAACGCCAATATTATTGCCGTCGGAAATGCTGATGAGCTTATGAAAACCATGGCAAGATTTTCGAAAAGCGGCAAAGTTGAACAATTTGACTTTTATGGAAATCCGGTTAAAAAAATGGATACCCCTAGTGATTTAAGTGGAATGGATATTATTAATAAATATATTGATGCGATTGGTGGTAGAGAGAAACTTTTACAAATAAAAGATATCACCATAAAATCAGGAATGACGATGCAAGGCATGAACCTTGAAATTAACATGTATCAAAAAACGCCCAACAAAATGGTTGTTGAAACGTTGATGGGAGGAAATATGCTCTCGAAATCTGTTTTTAACGGCGAAAAAGCTAAAGTCAAAAGTCCGATGGGCGAGCAAGAATTAACAGGTTCTGACTTAGAAGACATGAAGGTTCAATCAACCTTAAATGCAGAATTGTATTTATCGGAGATGGGCATCACGGTCGAATTAAAAGGTGCAGAAGATGTTGATGGCAAAGCTGCATGGAAAGTACAAGTAACCGCTCCTTCCGGAAAAACTTCGGTTGATTTTTACGATCAGGAAACTGGGCTAAAGGTAAAATCGGTTGCCCAACAAGGACAAATGAGCGTTACCACCCTACTTTCAGATTATCGCGAAGTTGAAGGGGTTTTATTTCCGTTTAAAATGAACCAATCTATGGGCCCGCAATCTTTTGATGTACTTGTTAAATCAATTGAAGTGAATAAAGGAATCGATGATAAAATATTTGAATTGTAATTAACACCAATTGTACTTATCTACAAACTAAATCCCTGATTAATTTGAAATTAATCAGGGATTTTCTTATTTATTCATCAAAATGTTTCGTTATTCTACTCGTATTTTAAGGCATCAATCGGATTTTTATTAGCGGATCGAACCGAATGATAACCAACAATTAGTATTACAAGCAATAGGATTATGAAGCCCGCAATTGGGTATCTTGAAAAATTAATTCCAACATTATCGGCAAAACGCTCGAGCCATTTTAGCGAAACCCAATAAATAACAGGCCACGCAACCACATTTGCAATGATGGTCAGGAGAATAAACTCCTTGCTCATTTCATAAACAATTTTCAAAACAGAAGCCCCAAGTGTCTTTCTGATACTAATTTCTTTTCGCCGAGATACCGCCATAAATGCGATTAATCCGAATAAACCTGATAAAGAAATATAAATAGCCAAAAATGTAAGGATATTGAGAATCTTTGAAACCTTTTTTTCAGCCAAATACATATTTTCAAATTCTTTACTGATAAAACGCATTTTAATGGGCCATATTTGTGCATGTGTATTCCAGACTTTCTCAATCAAACCAACCGTTTTAGAAACATTTTCAGGATGTAATTTGATTAACATTTTATAATAATAATAAGGATAGTTTTCTTCTGCAATTTGGTATACAACTGGAGGTACGGCTTCATGCAATGATTTATTACAAATATTATTTACCACACCAACTATAATTCTGTCTTTCTCATCCCAAAATCCACTCAGGTTCCTTCCAATTGGATCGTTTTCAATACCAAACAATTTTGCAGCAGCTTCATTAATAATGCAAGAATTATTTTCTTCTGCAATATTATTATCCAGAAAATCCCTTCCCATCAATACTTTTGTCCCCAGTATCTTAAAAAAGTTCTTTTCAACTCCAATATAAGCGGCTTGCATTACTTCTTCATTTTTTAAACCAACAACTTCGTATGTTGACCAATTATTGATATTTTCGCCCGGCACATTGTAAGCACCGCTGACCATAACAATTTCTGGATGTTGCTCAAGATCAGTTTTTACATTTTTAAATATTTGAGCCATATCCTCGGTCCACACATTGGTTAATACTATCAATTGCTCCGGATCATGTCCCAAATCCTTATTCTGTGCATACTTTAACTGATCATGTATCAATATTGAACCAATAATCAATGCTATTGAACTCGCTAATTGTAGAACCACCATCACTTGCCTGAACCTGATTTTCGCTCCTCCCCTTTTCGAAACCTCAAGATGCATAAGTCCACCTTTTAGCACTTTTACCGGCTCAAACCTAGACAAAACAAAGGCGGGATAGAATCCTGCAAGCAAAGTAATTAACACTAAAAATGCGAATAACACACTAAACAAAACAAGTAAATTAAGGTTGTAAAGGGATAAGCTTTTCCCTGTTAAGTCATTGAACCAAGGCAACATTGTTTCTACCAAAATTAAGGATGAAATGACCGATAACAAGCTAAGCAGAAAAACTTCAACCAAAAACTGGACGATTAGCTGGCTTTTAATAGCTCCAATTGCCTTACGTAAACCAATTTCTTTTGCTCTTTTTGTAGATTGAGCAGTTGACAGGTTCATATAATTAAAACAAGCCAGTATTAAAACTAAAATGGCGATTGTTAGAAACACGCGAACAATTCCGATGTCTCCGCGGATATAAAAATCATAGCCGATTTCAGCCGATTTCAAATAAATGTCAGAATATGGCTGCAACCGATATTTAGCCCGTTCAACTTCTTCTAAATTCCTTGCCTTTGAAACAAGGTTTGGAATTCTGGAAGCCAAAGTATCCGGATTTAAATGATCATCTAATTTCAGATAAGTGTGCGAAGAATTATTATCCCAACTAGTGAGAACCGAAGAACCAGTACTTCTGAGTACTTCAATATTTATTAAAAAATCAAGCTGAATTGGATCATGATCGGGCGATTTCTCAAGTATCCCGTTAACTACCATTTTTCCTTCATTACCAATTAATAATACCTTGCCCATAGCTTGTTCGTCACCAAAATATTTAATAGCAATTTCGCGTGTAATTACTATTGAATTTGGTTCTTTTAATGCCGTTGAAGGAGTTCCTTCCATTAAATCCCATTTAAAAAAATCGAGAAAATTACTATCAGTAAAAACAACCCTCTCTTCATTAAATCGAATTTCGTTATAGCTAATTACTTCAGATGATTTACGGACCCTTACCCCATCTTCAATTCCCGGCACATCCTTTTGAAGCATCGGCAATAATTTGGCCGTAGTAATTGAGGCCATCTCCTCACGTCCTCTTAAAATCCTATAAACTTTGTCCTTATCTTTTAAGTTCCACCCAAATTGAAGTTCATCATAAACAAAAAGAAAAATAATCAGGCAAGTACTAATTCCAATGGTCAACCCCATGAGATTGATGATTGAAAAAAACTTGTTACGAAATAAATTACGAAATGCAATAATGAGATAGCTCCTGATCATAAGTTCAAGTTGTATTAATTATAACATCAAATTTTCAAAATCTATGCCATGAGCCATATCTTCCTGATATACTGATTTTAAAGCGATTTTTCATATTTTAATATCTATAATAATGTTCCAAAACGAAACGATTTTATGTTCAGTTAAATGCAAACAATGCATCCTGAACTACGAATATGGGATATTTCCTAAATAATTCATAATTACTTTTAACGAATTCCTACATTTTACGGAACTGCTTTATTTTACCATATCAAAAAAAAGCTAAGTACCATATTTCCAAGTCTTTTTCAATTAAAAACATGATTCATTAAATAAATGCGTATCTTTGTAAAAATTTCTGATTTGAGTACATGTGCTTTTATTTACTAATCACCTTTTATTTTTAGTTCATCACTGCCTTTCTTTGAATCCCGATTTTTAAACTTTAATAATAGGTTATTTTTTTAAGCTCATTTTGTTTCATTATCTACCAAGAATCATTTTACCTGTGATTTGGCATTGTAAATAATCAAAGGAAATGGCCAAATCAAACATGTTATTAAAAAAACACAATTTAATATTATAAAAACATGAACATTTATGTAGGAAACCTTGATTTCAAGGTGAGTGAAAATGACCTGGTGGAAATTTTCGAAGAATTTGGAGCTGTTAGTTCCGCGAAAATCATCATTGATAAATTCAGTGATAGAAGCAAAGGATTTGGCTTTGTTACGATGGATAATGATGAACAGGCAAATAAAGCAATTAACGAATTGCATGGTGCTGAATTTAAAAACAGGGATATGGTTGTTAATGAAGCAAAACCAAAAAAAACAGATTATTAATATTTAAACATACATTATTATGACAAAAGGAAAAGTAAAATGGTACAATGAAACCAAAGGTTTTGGGTTCATTGAATCAGAAACAGGTGAGGATATATTCGTACACAGATCAGGATTGGTAAGTTCTTATGGTGGATTACAACCAGATCAGGAAGTTATATTCGAAATTAAACAAGGCGATAAGGGCCTGAATGCAACAAATGTAAAAGTGGCAAATTAATTTATTAAATTGCAAGCAATATTTTAAGCATATTAAAAACTGTTCCTGAAAATATTGGAACAGGATGATTTGAATAACAGCGTATTCGTTGACAATACTTATTATTAACTAATTATAAAATATCTATGGGTCGATCACAAGATACCTTCAACAAAAAGGAAGTCCGAAACAAGAAAGAGAAAAAAAGAAAAGAGAAAGAGAAAAAAAGAATTGCCAGAAAAGATAATGACAAAAAGGGCAGCCTTGATGATATGATCGCTTACGTTGATGAAAATGGAAATATCACTTCTGAAGCTCCGGATCCTAACAGAATAAAGGAAGAACTTAAACTAGAGGATATCGAGATTGGAATTCCTAGTCGCGATAATATTGAAAAAATGGATCCAATCAGAAAAGGAACTGTTACCTTTTTTAACGACTCAAAAGGATACGGATTTATTAAAGACATGGAAACGAAAGAAGGAATCTTCGTGCACATAAATAATGTAATTGATGAGATAAAAGAGGGAAACCTCGTTAGTTTTGAAGTTGAAATGGGGCATAAGGGCCCAACCGCGATGAAAGTAAAGCTTTTCAAATAAGCTCAAATATATACATTAAAAACTTAAAAGGTTTAGCCACTCAGCTAAACCTTTTTTTAATTTCTGTTAAAATAATATTTTACCAATAATGATTAAAAATAAACGCCGCATACAGACGAATATTGCAGCGAAAGTTTTTTTAAAAAATTTTGCTGCAAACAGCAGGGAACCTGACTGCCGCCAGCCTGCCGAACTAGCAGGTCATGCGTGTTATGACCCAAGATCCCTACCTTCAGTTCTGGATCCAATCCTCTGTCTGACAGGAGTTCGAGTGAATAAAACCAAAGTATAATAAAATTACAACAAGGATAGTTTGAATATTTTAAAAAATAAGCTAACCATAAATTATGTGACAATTTTATTTATCAATTTGATATAAAATAAGCCTATTTCGATTCATTTGAACCAAGCTAAAACTTTTAAATTGTAATCATTTTTAAACAAATAATTATAACTTTTAATCGAAACTATTAAAATAATGACAATATTAAAAAATATTTTTTTTTAGTTTTTTTTGAAATAAGAATTTGACACAAAATTGTTTTATAAATTGAATTTTCAAGCGATCGTTTATGAAGACATTAAAGTATTGATATACTTATTGTTATATATAATTGTTTCTAAATAAATATATTTACATTTCTTCCAAGTGAATATTTTCCGGATAATAGACATCCCAAAAATAAGTAATATAAACCTTGAGCTTACTTATTTTTTTGACTAAAATTAACGTTCATTAGTTATCTTTGACTAAAATCATTCACTTTTTGAAAATAGAGTAGATTACTATTAAATGATAGCAATCTATTCTAAACTTTTAATTAACTAATTATTAACTAAACCTAAAAGGCCTATGAGTATTTTTTGATTTTTTATGCACTTGGCGAATGTTATCCAGCCAGGCATAAAAAAATTACATCGATTTTATTTTAAATTTATTAATTAAATTTTTACCTATGAAACGAACATTTACAATTTTTTTATTATTCCTACTTGGAATGCAAATTTCATTTGCACAAGGAAGAGTAATCGCTGGTAAAGTTACCAGTGCAACTGATGGTTCTACAATTCCTGGGGTACAGGTGATTGTTAAGGGAACCACAACAGGTACAACTACCGACATGAACGGTGTTTACAATTTGACAGTACCTGCAACTGCAACTACACTCCAATTTAGTTATATTGGAATGAAAACAACTGTTGTAGAAATCGGAAACTTAACAACAATCAATTTAGTAATGGAAGAAGATTTATTGCTTCTGGATGAGGTTATTGTTGTCGCTTATGGATCCGCAAAAAAAGGTTCATATACCGGATCTGCTACACAAATCAACGCAGAAAAAATGGAATTACGTCCTCTGACAAACATTTCTTCTGCTATTGAAGGAGCTGCAGCAGGTGTCCAGGTTACTTCTGCCTCCGGACAACCGGGCGACGGTGCCGGTATCCGTGTTCGCGGTTACGGTTCTATTAATGCTTCAAGTGCACCCCTTTATGTTGTTGACGGAGTTCCTTTTTCAGGGTATGTATCCGACATTAACATGAACGATGTTGAAAGCCTTACCATTTTAAAAGACGCTGCATCTACTGCTCTTTATGGTAATAAAGCTGCAAATGGAGTGGTTATGATTACTACAAAAAAAGGTAGAAAAGGAAAAGGTGAAATGAGTGTAAGTGTTAGCCAAGGTATTACCAGTCGTGCCGTTCCTGAATACGACCGTGTTGACCCGCTTAACTATTATGTTCTGGCTTGGGAAGCAGATCGAAACCAACGTGTCTTTACCAGTGGTAAAACTTATGATGTAGCCAACCAGGAAGCTACTGATAGACTTATTACCAACCTCGGGCACAATATTACAACCGTGGCCAACAATGCCATCGTTGGAGTTGACGGGAAAATCAATCCTTCTGCTAAAGTCAATCCACTTTATGACGATCTTGACTGGCAAAAAGAAATTATGAATACCGGAAGCCGTAAAAACTACGATGTATCTTATCAAGGTGGTACCGAAATCAGCGATTACTTTGTATCATTAGGCTATCTCGACGAAAAAGGGTTTACCGAAATGTCAGACTATCAGCGTTTCAGTGGACGTATGAACGTAAATATCCAGCCAAAAAAATGGCTCAAAACTGGCTTGAACATTTCAGGTGCAAATTCGGTAGCAAATCAAGCTGCCCAAGGGGGTACTTCCTATGTCAACCCTTTCTTTTTTAGCCGAAATATGGGTGGCATTTATCCTGTTTATTTGCATAACGCTACAACCGGTGAGTACATCCTTGATGCTAATGGTGAAAAAATTTACGACCTTGGAAATATGATCGAACTTGGTGGTGCCACACGTGCTTCCGGCGGATCTCCTGGCCGACATGTTGTTGCTGAAACACTTTGGAACGAAGATACGGATAAAGGTACCAACCTGAGTGCAAAGACCTATCTGGATATCAATTTCATGAAAGATTTCAAATTTACCATGAATGCCAGTTTCGACAAACGTAATTATTATCGTATAAGATTTAACAATAAAGTTGTTGGAGACGGTGCTCCTGCCGGTCGTGGTGGCAGAACTTCCACAATCCGAACAACCACTCAATTAGGACAGTATTTAAACTATAACAAAGTTATCGGAGATCATTCTATCACTGCAATGGCTGCTCATGAGAACTACGAATATGAATACAACTATTTTGATGCATTCCGCAATGGCCTTATTGCCGACGGAAATACTGAATTAATAAACTTTACCGCTACAAGTAGTTTAACATCATATACTAACATTTACCGTACCGAAGGATATTTTGCATTTGTTAATTATGATTATCAAGGCAAATATTATGCTGCATTTAATTACCGTCAGGATGGTTCTTCCCGTTTCTATAAAGAAAACCGCTGGGGTGATTTCTGGTCAGTAAGTGCCGGATGGAGAATTGATCAGGAAGCTTTTATTAAAGATTATACTTGGATCAACATGTTAAAATTAAGGGCATCATACGGAAAAACAGGTAACGATGATGTTGGGTCCTACTATCCTTATCAGGCTTTATATACATTGGGACGTAACAATGCCACTGAACCCGGAATTTTGCAATCTTCACTTCCTGCATTGGATTTGGTTTGGGAATCAAATAATCAGTTCGACATTGCATTGGAATTTGGATTGTTCAATAAATTGTTCGGTACCATTGAATATTACCACAAAATTTCTGAAAACCTGTTGTTTGCAGTACCACTTCCTCGATCAGTTGGTAGTGATAATATTGATCAAAACATAGGTGCGATGTTCAACAGTGGTCTGGAAATTAGCCTTGACTATGAAATAGTTAAAACCAAAGACTTCAGATGGTCAATTGCTGCTAACGTATCTACGTTCAAAAACGAAATAACTAAAATGCCGCAGGAAGAAATTGTTTCAGGCACCAAAAAACTTATGGTAGGCCATTCTATCTATGATTTCTGGTTAAGAGACTGGTACGGCGTTGATCCTGATGACGGTGCTGCTTTGTATTATGCAAATAATACCACTGCCTCAACCGGAATCCGTATTAAAGGTAATGACACCCTGACCACGATGCAAAACAATGCCAAATATCATTATATTGATTCTTCAATTCCTGATGTTCAGGGCAGTATCACTAACAAGGTTTCTTATAAGCAATTTGATTTAAACTTTATGCTCACCTTCGGAATCGGAGGAATGTTCTATAATTCAGACTATGCTGCGATCATGAGTGCTGGAAACTATGGCCGTGCAATGCATACCGATTTATTGAACCGTTGGCAGAATCCTGGTGACATCACCGATGTTCCAAGAATGGATGCTGCAAAAACCAGTGATTTTAATGCTGCTTCAGACAGATGGTTACAAGACAAATCTTATTTAAGCTTAAGAACATTACAACTTACTTATAATCTACCTAGTCAGGTGGCAAATAATTGGGGCGTAACACGTGCACGTGCATACATCAGTGGTGAAAATCTGTTTTCGCTGACTTCAATGAAAGGATTGGATCCTATTGAATCTTTCAGCGGAACCAATTCAAACTATTACCCTGCTGCCCGCGTTATAACTATTGGTCTTAATGTTACATTATAAAATTGAAAACGATGAAAAAAATAATTTATAGTTTAATCATATTTCTTGTGCTTGCCGTTAGTGTAAGTTCGTGCAAGAAAGATTACATGAACACAGTTCCAACATCCGCAGTTTCTGCCGAATCTGTTACGCTTTCGGCTGATAATATGATGCTGGCATTGAATGGGATCCACCGTTCATTGTATATCCAATACAGTTCCCAGGGAGAAGGTGGTATTTTTGGGATCATGATCCTCAGGGAAATGCTGGGCGAAGATGTTGTTATGACCGAAGCCGGCAACGGATGGTATAACAATGCCTACAAATGGGTTGATCATAGAAATCAAAATGGAGGAAATACCTTATATCCATGGAGGGTTTATTATAGAATCATTGCCAATGCCAACGTTTTGATCAATGGTTATGAAAATGCAAGCGGAGATCCTGCTAAGATCAAGGCTATTGTAGGACAGGCACTGGTTTATCGTGCATGGGCTCATTTCGAGCTTGTTCAGCTTTATGGTAAACGCTATAACCCTGCCGGAGGTAACTCTCAGCTTGGTGTTCCGTATATGCTTGTTAGTACAACCGAGGGCCAGGCCAGAAATACCGTTGAAGAGGTTTATACCCAAATCAATGCCGATTTGGATCAGGCCATTATCAATTTGACAGGTTATACCCGTGCCAACCGTTCACATTTTAATGTGGATGTGGCCAAAGGAATTAAGGCCCGTGTTGCTCTTGTTCAGGGTAAATATACTGAAGCCGCTACTTTTGCAGCTGCAGCCCGAACCGGCTATCCATTAATGAACAAAGCAACTTATAAACTTGGATTTAACGATTACAAAATAGGTGAATGGATGTGGGGTTGCACTGTAATTGAAGATCAAACCCTTTATTTCTATCATTTTGGTGCCTATATGTCAAGGAATTTCAGTTCTACCAATATCCGAACCAATCCGAAAGCAATGTTCTCAGTGTTATATAATGCACTTCCGGCAACCGATGTTCGAAAAGAATTGATAAGTGTAAACGGTAACACTCACGTTTTCCCTGCAGGATACGGACTGTTATCTTCTCACCTAAAGAGACCTTATACTTCTCAAAAGTTCCTTAGTTTTGCCAATGCCGACAGCCGAATGGATGTTCCATTTATGCGCGCTGCCGAAATGTATTTGATCGAAGCTGAAGCTAAGGCCCGTTCAGGTCAGGATGGTGCTGCACAACAAGTACTTTATGATTTGAACATTGTACGAAACACCGATTATACCAAATCTGCAAGTACAGGTACTGCATTGATCGATGAAATTATGATATACCGTCGTGCCGAACTTTGGGGCGAAGGCTTCCGTTATAATGATCTGAAACGTTTGAACCTGCCTCTTGACAGAACAGGTGGCAATCATAGAGATGTATTAAATGCAGGATTGTTCCAGGTTCCTGCAGGCGATTTACGTTGGGAATTCCTGATTCATCAATCTGAATTGGATGCCAACCCTTTGATGGTTCAAAACGACTTATAGGAAATTTTTTTCCATAATTATTGTTCTTTAATCAGACCAATAATAAAAAGCCGAAGAAAATTTATTTTCTTCGGCTTTTTCATATAAATGCCTGTTACCGGTTTTGATTCAATCATTCAATTTAAAAATTATTAGAAATTACTTTTTTTTTGTATATTATATATTTTTAATTCCCATGTAAAATTTTGTATTTTAGCCTTAAAACTGACACAAACAAACGATTCAACTGAATGAAACATTTACTTCGTTTCCAAAATAGCATTATCAGGTTTATCGATTATTTCTACCCTCTATGCTCAAGATTCATTCCCAACGAAACTTTTAGATATGCAGCAACCGGTGGCGCCAATACTACCCTGGATATTATTCTTTACTTTGTCTTTTATCGTTTCATTCTGGATAAACAAATTGTTGACTTTGGATTTGTTGCCATTAGTCCTCATATAGCTGCTTTCGTTTTTGTATTTCCAATCACGTTTACAACTGGCTTTTTACTGGCAAAATATATTACATTCACAAATTCATGTTTAAAAGGAAATATTCAATTATTCAGATATGGCATTACTGTTTTGGGAGCAATTTTATTGAACTATGGATTATTAAAACTCTTTGTAGAAGAATTTGGCTTCTATGCAACCTTATCAAAAATCTTAACAACGTTGGTTGTTGTTACCTATAGTTATTTTGTACAGCGCTTTTATTCATTTAAAACAGGCAAATTCAAGAGAGTAGTGAGTGCCTAGAGTAGGGAGTTTGGAGTTTGGAGTGCCTAAAGTTAAAAGTTAAAAAATGGATAATAAGGAATTTAGCAGGGAATTAGAAAAAAGAACAAAGAAATTTGCAATTAGCATTATAAGGCTATCTGCATCTTTACCAAATTCTCCGGAAGCCAAAGTGATTAGGAACCAGCCTACTAAGTCAGGGACGAGTATTGGTGCAAATTACAGAGAAGCTAACCGTGGAAGAAGTAAGGCTGATTTTTCGAATAAAATTAAGATTTGCGAGAGCGAGGCCAGCGAAACACTTTATTGGATTGAATTAATTGCAGATTTGAATATGATTAAGAAGGAAACAATCGAAGTGATTGCTTTAGAAGCAAATGAACTACTCGCCCTTTTTACATCAATAGGAAAATCTTTAAAACTCTAGGCACTCCAAACTCTAAGCACTTCAAACTCTAAGCACTCCAAACTCTAGGCACTCCAAACTCTAGACACTCCAAACTCTAGGCACTCCAAACTCTAAGCACTCCAAATTCTAGGCACTCCAAACTCTAAGCACTCTAAACTCCCAACTCCTCGCACTTAATCCTTCACAATGATCCATTCGTTATTCAACTTATATTCCTTAAGCCTTAAATCTTCGGTTGATTTCTTTTCGGTAAATACATCTTTTTTAACCTGCGAAAATGCACCAAGTTTGACCTCAATTGATTTCATCGTACTTAATTTACGCTTTTTCATACTTTCGTACGACTGTGATCCATCCGAGGGCCGGTCCATTATGTAGTTGGTAGTGACAAAATCATCACTCTGTGCAATCCAAAAAACCAATTCCGTTTCTTCAGTATCCAAAACCTTTATCAATTTATTATTGAATTTAATCGTTTTTGTCGATCGTATAATGATGAGCTTATTATAATAAACGTAATAGTTTTTATATAAATAATAGAGTAAATACGCTAATCCTAAAATAAAGGCTATAAGAATTGCATAGGTAACAATGGTTTTTATGTGGGTTTTTAAAAGTTTGGTTTCCGAAACAAGTTCCGATCTATAATTCGATAAACTGACAAACTGAACACGTCGAATATTTTGATTGGGAAACGGTATTGTTGATAATAACAAAACTTTACTTGAATTACTATAGGCCGGTTGGATATTTGCATCAACACTCAAATCAAACCCCTCACTTATTTTGTAGGTCGAAATATGATTGTTGAAAATATCAAAAACATAGAGTCGCGAACCTAATATTGAAAATAGCTCCTGATTAGAACTGAAAGTAATGAACGAATCATTATTTTGATTATTTGAAAAAGCAATGGGCATGTTAACCATTCCTAATCTGGTCCAATTTCTGGATTCCATATCCAAACACCAAAGCTCGTTCGTATTATTGATCACGCTTGAAACTGAATTTGTATACGAAACTCTGGCACCGCCCCATACATATAATAAACCACGCTCTTCGTTAAACAAGCTCAACAGCCGAACCCGCGATGGAGGAACCAACGTGCCGTCATTTGGAAGAAAAGCCGAAAGTTTCCTGGTTTTTAAATCATATTTGGAAATAAAAGATGGGTATTGAAAATAACCGTAACCACTAAAATTAAATATATTATTATTATGTACGAAATAAGTGGAGGATGCATTTGCCCGCTGATCATACGTATTGTCCAATCGTATGATCGAATTTCCGGTAAACTCATAAATGTTCCCGCTTCCTTCAGCTACCAGATAAGCAGCACTATCGGTAGTCACCCAGGTTAAATCTTTAATATCAGCCTTATCAATAATCAAATCATTTCTTACATAATAACTCTTAACCAAATCTCTCTCACTAACCATTTTGAGTTCCCAATACTCATCTTTAGTAAGAATGTAAAAGGTATAATTAGTCTCTGTGTATCCTAAAATAAAAGTGTCTTCTATTAAAGTTAATTCATGCCTGTCGGTAAACAGAGGCGCATCAACCTGACATACAGCATCATAAGATAATATAATTGCACAAAACAGCAGTAAGCTTTTCAACAATTGATTGTTCATAAAAAAATTACTAAAAACTACCTTTAAACTTTTGAGTATTTTTACATTCTCAATCATAAAAATATACCCTGATTTTTCGTACCTTGGCTCTGAAAGCATAATAATATCAATCTTTTTGAAAAATGAACAATGTTTACAAATTTTGCTCAATTTAATGAGGGAAAAAAAAATTCCCTTATGGCAAAAAAGCTAATTTCGACCCAAATATACACAATTTTCATATATTTTATCTTAAATTTTAACAATATGCTTATGCATTGTTTTTCTGATACTTATACATGTTTTACATATAGGGGATTTCTCAATTCTCCTATTAGTTCTAACACTTTTTATTTTAAGATGATGGAAAGTGGTATATTTGTTACTAATTCGTGAAATTCGCTGGGAAACTCTCATGCAATTTCTTTTATCTAAATCATAATTATTAATCATTTGTTTAATTAAAAACAAAAAAACTCATGAAAATCAAAATTACACTGATTGCATTTTTCGCTTCAGCTTTGATGTTAACAAGCTGTATGAAAAATGAAGTAAGCCCTGGTATCGAATCGGTACGTACAGCTTACGCCGCACTACTTAATGCAAAAGCACAGGCCGAAATTATTTTAGCCAATGCCAATGCTACTTTATTAAATTCACAAGCTGCTTATCAAAATGCTTTAGCTGCTCTTAAATTAGCTGAAGCTCAAGGTGAACTTGCTGCTGCCGAAGTGATTCGTGCTGAACTTGCTGCCGATATGAAAATTTGGGCTCTTGAATTGCAAGTAGCAACACAAAATTACAATGCAACTATGGCTGCTTATGCACTTGCTGTTAAAGCCGCAAAAAATGCACTTGTTACTGAATATTTCGGTAAGTACATTGCTGCTTTGGATACCATGCGTGCTATTCAGGATGAAATCTTTGCTAAACAAGGTCAAATTCTTGCTTTGGCTATCGACGTTGCAGCCGGAACAACCAATACCATGCCCGGTTTAGTTGCAACCCTTGCTGCTAAAAATGCACAATTAGTTACTCTTCAAGCTGATTTAGCTGCTGCAAAAGCATTATTAGGTACTCCAGATGCACTTGTTACCGGACAAACCGGTCTTATGAATGATACCACTACCATTCAAGCTGCGATCTACCAATTATTAATTGATCAACAAGTTCTTCACCCAGATTGGCAAGCTGCTTATCGTGCTGATACCACTGCTAAAGGTGTTACCTCACGTGCATTGGCCGTTAGTAATGCTGCTAAAGCTGCTTACAGTGCTGCTGATGCAAGTTTCGCTGCAGATTTTCCTATTCCTACTTTTTGGCAAGATGAAATTGATGCTGTTAATGATGCTAAAGCAACCCTTTTGGCTACCTATGCTGATACATTAGCTTCTTACACCGCATGGAACAACGCTAAAATTTTAATAGCAAGTGGAACTACCGTAGAAACCGCTGCTTGGCAAGCTAAAGTTGATTCAGTTACTGCTTATGTTGCATCTATTGCTGCTTTAGTAACTGATTCATCAAACAAATATGATGCTTGGGTTCTTGACACGGCACAGCTGAATGCAGCAATTGCAGATACACTTGCTGCCGATGCCGCTCACGCTGCAAATGTTTTAAGTATGGCCAGTCACTGGTTTGCATGGCATGCACTTCCATATGGTCCTGCTCGTACAGGCGACTCAATAGCTTATTGGGAAGGTTATGCTGACAGTGTTTATTATGTTAGTGCCGGTGAATTCCTTCTTAACCTAGCTGTAGTACAAGCCAAAGCTGATACCGCTGTTACCGGTCCACTTTGGAGAGCTTCTGAATCTATCTTTAACGCCCAACATCCTGTTAAAGTTGCATTCTTAGGTCTACCTGCTAATACAACCGATGCTACACTTTATGGTCGTAGATATCTCGCAGCTCAAGCTATTACTGCCAAAACTGCTGCTATCGCTGCTGCACAATTAGCACTTCCGGATTTGTATTCCGAATACCTGCACTGGCTATCATTCATCGAAGAGGATTTAGCTGCGTATAATGCTGCATTGGCACATAAAGAGTTAGTCCGTCCTGATTACGAAGAATATATGGATCAATTCTATTATGGATATGTTGCTGATCTTTTAGCTGCTTATAACGCTAAATATCAAATCTATCTTGATAAAAAAGTTCTTTCTGATGCTACCGGTACAGCTTTAACTACAGCTAAAAAACCTTGGACTGACCTTGGCACAGCAATTGCTGCAAAACAAGCTGAAAAAGCCGTTAAAGTTGCCTTACTTGGTGTATATGCAAATGCTATTGCTTACAATACCGACGTAGTTGCTGGCATTAATGCATTAATAACTGCCAAAAAAGCAGAAATTGTAGCTGCACAAGGCAATATTGATGCTGCAGTGATAGCTTACGCAGCTGGTAAGATTAATTATGATAAATTCCAACAAGATTTAACTTCACTAAATGTTGAGCTAACTGCTGCAAATGCTCAGGTAGCTTTCTGGAAAGCGTTACTAGACGAAGCCATTGCAGCAGCAAACTAAGCAACTTACAAATGTTTTTAAAACCTTATAATATGAAAAAATTACTTATAGTCTTAATTTTAGTATTAGGGGTTGTAACATTAGTAGGTGCTCAGGAGAACACGGGAGAATTTAATGAAAATGTAACAGCAAATTGTACAAAATATAAGTTTAGTATAAACTTTGGCAATAGCTTTTCATTTGAAAACAGATTGAGTCCGGGTTCTTATAGTTCTAGTGTACAGCCTGTAGTACCTTACGTTTATGGCATTGATATGGATTATAATAATGCTTCTAATATGATTGGAATGGAATTCCGTTGGATGTTTAAACCCAACTGGAGTTTAAACCTCTCGGGTCTTGGAATTCTTACAGGTAATCCTTCACAGGATTACGTTGCAGGAATTTATGATTACGATGCGGGTGGATACATCATTCCAAACGTTAATGCAATTCCTTTCGAGACATCATTTGATTGGGTTGCAGAAGTTGGAGTTAGTCGTTATTTCGATCTACCAAACAAAAAATTATTGCCTTATCTTGGATTCAGTTTCCTTTATAATCACGGAGGTTATCAATTTGAATATCCTTTAGTTATTGAAGGTGAAGATCCACAATTATATGCAGCACAACTGCGTGGAAAATCAAGGGCAGAATTTATTTCTTGGGGATTCGCAGTGCCTGCAGGATTTGAGTATTATTTAACAGAAGGCTTATTCATTGGTGGATCTATCAATGTGGTAAATTACTTCTATTCAATGACTCAAATAGCTCCTGGTGAAGGTATGGAATTAGCCAGGGCGGATCAAAGCACGTTTTCTTTCTTAACACTACCTATGCTTAAATTAGGTATCGCGTTCTAGAAACAGAATATACGTAACACTCAAAACTGCCAGCGAGAAATCGTTGGCAGTTTTTTTTATGCACTAATGCTAATGTCACTTCGAGCGTTCCGCCAAAGGCGGAAAAATGTCGAGAAGTTCTTGGGATGGCGTCCCAAATGGGACGCCATCCCTTTTCCTCACAACTAAATTTCTAAACCCATAAAAATTACTTCTTTTAAGCATCACAATAAAAAATACATTAAATTTGCAAACCAGTAAATACGTACCTGAATGGAAAACATAAATTATATAGGCCCATTGCTCGGATTGTTAGCGTTTTTCGCAATTGGCATTTTTCATCCAATTGTAATTAAGATGGAATACCATCTCGGAAAAAGAAGCTGGTGGATATTGTTATTTCCCGGTATAATTTTCATTATACTTTCCTTGTTTTTCAAAGATATTTTATCGGTCGTATTTGGGGTATTTGGTTTCGCATGTATATGGAGTATGATCGAAATATTTAAACAACATGAACGGGTGATGAACGGAAGAGCGAAAAAAAACCCGAATAGAAAATACGATGAGTTATGAGTTATGAGTTATGAGTTATGAGTTATGAGTTATGAGTTATGAGTTATGAGTTATGAGAAACCAGTAAACAGTAAACAGTAAACAGCAAACAGAAAACAGAAACCACCTGCCTGCCGCAGGCAGGGCAACCAGAAACCAATAATCAATAATCAATAAAAAATCCTTATGGCTTTTGAATTATTCGGATACAGTATAAATTTAATTGGGATCATTCTGGGATCAGCTTCCTTTTTGATTATCATTTTTGCCCGTTATTCATGCATAGCAGGAGAATACCATTTCACGAAAAAACTTTGGATCGTCTTTTTAATTGTTGGAGTTTTTGCGGTATTAATCTCGTTTTTGTTGACAAATATCATAGTCTCGACAATCGTTGCAATTATAGGTTTTAATTACCTTTGGGGCATTAATGAAATCATTGAACAAGAAAACAGGGTAAACAAGGGATGGTTCCCTAAAAACCCGAAAAGAAGATAAAATGTTTGAAGGACTCATACAAATGCAATTACCTTTCATCCTCATCTCCTCAGGAATTTCCTCAGGGCTGTATCTTCTATTTTTATTTTTCAATATTGGCCAACCTGCAGTACCTGTTAATCCTACTATTGAAAAAGAAGCATTTACCATTGAAATTTCAAAAGATAATTCAAATCAGGATCATGACTTTATCACGCTTTATGATTACTATAATCAATCTGCTAGCGCTACACATCAAGTCGAACCTATTGATCCTTCTCAAATTGAAAAGTTCGGGCCAATAAAATTTCGTAGTTTTAGGTTTGCCCATTCATTTCATTTTGCTGAGGCAAGTTTCGGACGACCTCCCCCATCCTGCTAATTTTAGCGTTTATTAATTTAAATGAAACTCCTCGCAGCATGCTGACGAGGTATTTCAATCGAAATTTGATTTTTCAGATCCCTCGACTACATTTCGGCTGCTGCTCAATGCAGGTTCTCGGGATCCCAGCCTTCGTCTGGCAGGAGTTCGGCTAAATGATTTTGATAATCAAAATCAAAGTCTCACTGATTTACCTGATCATTCAAATTTCTAAACCATAGATGCATATCTAAGGAGACTTTGCATTATTGTATCATCAAGATGATATAAAGGATTATATAATTTTACTAACTTACTTATAATCAGAACCATGAAATCTATCTATATATTTATTCTACTATTTTTCCCTTTATTTGCATTTTCACAAACTGACACTGTTTATGTAAATATACCTCATACAGTAATTTTAGAGGAAATTACTGTACAAGCTGAAAAAGTAACAACTAAATTGCAAGAAACGCCTATTGCAGTTTCTTCTATCTCGGCAAGAGTGATAGATCAGCAAAACATCAATACCATGGCAGATTTAAGCTCTCGAATCCCTAACTTTTTTGTGTTGGATTATGGTTCTAAAATGTCGCCACCGGTTTATTCACGTGGTATGGGGCTCAGACGAGATGTGCAACCATCGGTTGGCTTGTATGTAGATAATATCCCTTATTTAGAAAAAGGATCCTTCAACTTTGAATTTCTTGATATTGACCGGATTGAGGTACTCCGAGGCCCTCAAGGTACACTTTATGGCAGAAATACCATGGGAGGTATCATCAAAATTTACACCCAGGATCCAAAAGCTTTATTCGGTGGTTATATCAAAACTGAATATGGAAACTATAATCTATCAAAAACCATACTGCACATCAATCAGCCACTAAGCGCTAAGTTTTATTCTGTATTTAACCTGGCTTATGCTCATGGTGACGGGTATTTTACAAATCAATTTACCAATAAAAAAGCAGATGCATTTAACACTTATTCTGGCCGTTTGAAATTAGCCTATCGCCCTAATAATGATTTTAAAGCAACCCTTTCTGTTGATTTTGAAAGAAACAATCAATTAGGATATGCCTACGCAATTTATAACACCGTCACTCAAAAACCGGATGCCGTTAACTACAACCGAGAAAGTACGTACGATCGGGATCAATTATCGCTTGGTTTAAACATCGAACATATCGGAAGCTGGTTTGTTTTCAATTCATCAACCGGATATCAATACATGGAAGATAAGTTTTTCATTGATCAGGACTTTTCTCCGGCAGACATGTATTTTATTGATCAAAACAGAATCCATCATACCATTTATCAGGAGCTTAATATTCATTCGAATCCGAAAGCTAAAATTACCTGGTTATTGGGATCGATGTATTTTAAACAATTAACTGATAAAGGTGTTAACGTAACTTATGGTGATGATTTCATTAATGCTTACCATCTTCCCTATACCGATTATTCTTATCTCAAAACATACAATTTACCTACAAGCGGATTTGGGGTTTATGGTCAATCAACCGTTCCATTGGGCAAATTCAAATTTACGGGAGGCTTACGTTTAGATTTCGAATCTGCCAAATTGGATTATACTTATGATATGACTAAAAATGGGAATACAGAAGCAAAACCGGGTTTTAACAGCGATTTAAAATTTAATCAGCTTACACCAAAAGTTTCAATAGCCTTTGTTCCTTGCAATTATTTCACCGCATTTTTTACTACCACTAAGGGTTTTAAAGCAGGTGGGTTCAACTTCACATTTGAATCGGATGACGCCAGAATTTATGGGCCGGAAACCAGTATGAATTATGAATTCGGGATCAAATCAAGTTGGTTCAATAAACAATTAACTACAAATTTTAGTTTATTCCATATTGATATTGACAACCAGCAAGTAGCACAGCCTGTTCCAAGCGGACAAGGCTCAATGACAACAAATGCAGGAAAATCAAAAAGTCAGGGTGTTGAATTTGAAGCAAATGCAATTATCACCAACAACTGGCAAATATGGACAAGTTTTGGATATACCGAAGCAAAATTCACCGAGTACATTAATACTGAAAATGAAGATTTAAGTGGTAACCTGATCCCTAATGTACCAAAATTTACTTTTGGAATCGGAACAGATTACAGCATTGATTTCAAAGAATCATTTATCAATAAAGCACATTTCAATCTCAGTTATCAGCACATGGGTAAAATGTATTGGGAAGAGGATAATATTGACTTCCAGAAAAGTTATGGTATTACCAACCTAAAGATTACGTTTGTGACTTCTAAAGTTGAATTTGGGTTTTGGGGCAAAAATATTTTTGCAACTGATTATAATGCATTCTATTTTACATCACTTGGAAAATCTTATGTACAACTTGGGAAACCTGCACAATTTGGTGTTTTCGCTAAATTAAACTTCTAAATTTATGATTAAGACTACCGGTGGTAAATACTTTACACTACTAAATTTATATCTGGCACAATCGATTCCAATGAGTTTTTTCTCGACGGTTATGCCTGTGATCATGCGGACAGAACATTATTCTCTGACTTCTATAGGTTTAATTCAATTAATTAAACTACCCTGGATCATAAAATTCTTATGGGCACCCTTGGTCGACAAAACCGGGGGTACCATAAGCAAATACAAAAGCTGGATTTTTCTTTCCGAGATTTTTTATGCCATGGTCATCTTTGGCATTGCATTTCTTAGCCTGGATGTTAATTTTGAGATGATTATCATCTTGATGCTTATTGCGTTTATGGCATCTGCCACACAAGATATTGCCACGGATGCCTTTGCAATTTTAATCCTTAAAAAAGAAGAAAGAAGTATTGGCAACAGTATGCAATCGGCCGGAAGCTTTTTAGGTACACTAACAGGAAGTGGACTTCTCCTCATTATTTACTATTATTGGGGATGGCAATATTTATTAATGGCATTGGCAGGATTTGTACTTCTGGCTCTTATACCTCTCTATATTTATAAAGGCAGGGAAGTTGCGAAACCAAAACCGGCAAAACCAATAACACTGAAAGACATAGGCCTCTTTTTTAATCAAAAGAAAGCTTACAAACGGATCATCTTACTGACGATATTTTACTCAGGGATCATCGGTATATTGGCAATGATAAAGCCCTGGATGGTCGATTTGGGATTTAATATTAAAGAAATTGGCATCCTTTCCGGAATTCACGGTGCAGCATTTGGTGCAGCATTTTCTTTTGCAGCCGGATTTTTAATAAAAAAACTGGGGAAGAAAAGAAGCTTACTCCTATTCTCTGCCGTGGCATTTCTTGCAGCATCATATTTTTGTTGGATGACCTATTTCACACCCTCAAAATCACATATTATTTTAGGAATAGCTTTAATTTGGTCCGCTTATGGAATGTCGACAGTTATAATTTATACCATATCGATGGATAATGTTAGAGCCGGAAGAGAAGGTACCGATTTTACAATACAAATCGTTATTACGCATTTAAGCAGTTTATTAATTGCGGTCAGCAGCGGAAAAATTGCTCATTTGATCGGATACAAAGGATTGTTCCGAATTGAGTTTATTGTTAGTTTAATTGTGCTGGCTTCAATCTCATTTCTTTTTGATGAAAGGTATTACGAAGAAAATTTAACACAGAATAAATAGAATGAAAGTTTCTCAAAAATTACTGGAAAAATACAATGTAGCTACACCAAGATATACGAGCTACCCCCCTGCCAATTATTTTCATAAAGAGTTTAATGATAAAGAGGTTGATCAAGCCATTTCTTTGTCGAATATTGAACAGCCTGAAAATATTTCACTGTACATTCATATCCCTTTCTGTAATAAACTTTGTTTTTATTGCGGATGCAATACGGTAATAAGTCGCAATGGAAAAATGATTGATTCTTATATAGAGACCCTTAAAAAAGAGATCGTTCTATTAAAATCGAAACTTGATCCAAATCGGAAAGTTTCTCAGGTTCACTGGGGAGGAGGAACACCAAATTATCTTCAAATTGAGGATATTGAATCGATAATGAATACTTTATACGAGAATTTTAATTTCATTCCGGGCGCGGAAATTGCGATGGAATGCCATCCCTGGCATTTGACCTATAAATATATTGATTGTTTAATTGACCTCAAATTTAACCGATTAAGCCTCGGAGTTCAAGACTTTAACGATAAGGTTATGAACAGCATCAATAGAAATCAATCTATTATTCCAATCTCTGAACTTGTTGAATATATCAAAGCGAAGGATGTCGCCGTAAACTTAGATTTTATTTATGGCCTTCCATTTCAAACTGTTGACTCTTTTACCGAAACCATACAAAAAGCAATTGAAATTTCACCAAACAGACTGGTAACATTTTCTTACGCGCATGTGCCATGGATCAAAAAGGCTCAGCGAAAACTCGAAAAATACAATTTACCGGATGCCGGAGAAAAAGTTAAACTTTTTGAGGCTGCTTATGATTTACTGACAAAAAGTGGCTATAAAGCCATTGGTCTCGATCATTTTGCAAAAGAATCAGACGAGCTTTATATAGCGCTGAAAGGAAAAACATTGCATCGAAATTTTCAGGGATATTGCACACGCGAAACAACCGGTCAGGTTTATGCCCTTGGGGTAAGCGGTATTAGCCAACTTGAAAGTGCCTATTTGCAAAGCACTAAAGATGTTGCAGAATATACACAGCTTATTAATGAAGGAAAATTTCCAATTGAGAAAGCATACTTCTTATCTTTAGAAGAAAAAATTACGCGGGAAATAATTAATGAGTTGATGTGTAATCTTTATCTATCATGGCAAGCGCTTGCTAATCGTTTTAACAAACCGATTGAAGAACTTAACAATTTGACCAAAGAACAAAACCAACAACTCAAAACATTTGAATCAGAAGGTCTTATCATTTATAATAAAGATGAGATATTCATCACTGAAACGGGCAAGTTTTTCATTCGCAATATTGCAGCCACTTTCGATCCAAAAATGCAGAATACCACTCGTAATTTCTCAAAAGCACTTTAACAATGAATGACCATAAATATATTGCAATTATTGGGGCGGGTATTACCGGACTCACCACCGCCTATTACCTTAAAAAAGCAGGCATAAAATTTAAAATATTCGAACAAAGCGATCATATTGGGGGAGTTATAAGAACTAAAAGTACTAAAAACTTTTTGTATGAAACCGGTCCTAATAGCGGCATACTTGGTAATGCCGAAATTGCAGATCTGTTTGAAGAATTAAAAAATGATTGCAAATTAGAAATCGCAGACCATACTTCTGCCCGACGATTAATCTGGAAAAAAAACAAGTGGCATGCTTTGCCTTCGGGCCCGTTATCAGCAATTACTACTCCCCTATTCAGTCTTTATGATAAATTCAGAATATTGGGAGAACCATTTCGAAAAAAAGGAACCAATCCAAACGAATCATTAGCCGAATTAGTTAAGAGACGCATGGGGAAAAGTTTCCTGAATTATGCCATTGACCCATTCATTTTAGGCATTTATGCAGGTGATCCTGATTATATTGTTCCTAAATATGCCTTGCCAAAACTGTATAATTTAGAACAGCAATATGGAAGCTTTATTGGGGGCGCTTTAAAAAAACGCAAGGAACCTAAATCAGATCAGGATAAGAAAGCCACCAGGGAAATATTTTCGGTTGAAGGTGGTTTAGAGAAGTTAATCAAGGCACTCGTAAAAAATATCGGGAAGAATAATGTGCAAACTAACGCTAAAAACATTTCAGTTCGAAGATTGCACAAAATTTTTGAAATTCACTATAACGACACCGTCGAAAGTGGCTTTACAGATATAATCACAACTGTAAATGCACATGAACTTAATGTATTGTTCCCATTTATAGGTAAGGCTAAATTAAGTCCGATCACCAACCTGAAATATGCCAAAGTAACCGAAGTCACCATTGGATTTAATAAATGGGAAGGTGTTAAACTGGATGCATTTGGTGGTTTGGTCCCTTATCGGGAACAGCGAAACATCCTTGGCGTTCTTTACATGTCAACTTTATTTAAAAACAGAGCGCCAATAGAGGGTGCTTTATTGACAGTTTTTGTTGGAGGGATTCGAAGAGAAGAACTGGCTGAATTAAATGAAGATGAATTAAAAGAACTAATGGCAAATGAATTTAAGCTCATGATGGGTGTTTCGAAATTTGAGCCTGATTTATTCAAAACAACTCATTATCAGTATGCAATAGCTCAATATGGAGCAGACTCTGAAGAAAGAATTAATGCCATTAATAGCATAGAGAAAGAATATAAGGGTTTATATTTAGCCGGAAGTATTGGTAATGGTGTCGGTATCGCTGATCGTGTCAAACAAGGCAAAGATCTGGCAACTCAAATAGCAAAAAATTAAAAAAATATTGTGGAATCAATAAAAAGAAAACCGATCAAACAGAGGTTAAAACCTGCAGCACCTAAATTTTTGCTAATGTTAATTTCGGGAACCATGTGGCTTGGGGTTGGAATATTTCTGAACACTTATGCTTATTCCTGGTTAAATCGCGAATTTCAAATTATCCATTTTTTATTTATTGGTACCGGAATACTTTTGGCGATAACTATTTACCGATTCGGTTTCAGTAAGGTTGCACAAAAAAACATATTCAGAATCAGTATCTTACCTGACAAACCATGTATCTTTTCATTCATGGCATGGAAAAGCTATTTTTTAGTTTTAATAATGATTGGATTTGGAATTACACTTAGACTCTCACCAATTCCAAAAAATTATTTATCGATCGTTTATATTGGAATTGGATTGGCACTTATATTGTCAAGTTTGAAATATTTCCAATCTGCTTTTAAAAAATAAATTATTGTATTAGAATGGAGAACATTCCATTGCACTATAACGATTGGATCTGGACCCCATCATATTTCGTCCAAAAGAGCCACCACGGCCACCACCTGTAAGTGCACTAAAAGAATCTAAAGTAAAAATCAGGGTTAACTCATGTGTTCCTCCTGCTGCACGGTAAAGGCTTTCATTTAACAGCACATCATAACTATAAAGAATCTTCAAACGACTTTCTTCATTTATCTTTGCATTAATTCCAAGCATCAGAATCAATGCATTCGATTTTAATAAATCAAAGGTTTCATTTCGATACCAGAACCCTGCATAAATATTTGACTTGTACACATTCATTCCCAAAGTAAAAGATTTAAATTCCGACTGTTTTTGGAAGATGAACCCGGGATTAAATTTAAAACCGCCTTTATCTCCCCGATTATAGCTTGTGATTACTCTCTCATAGTCTTCATTTTGTATTATAAAGTCACCGGTTATTACTAATTTTCTTGCTAAAGGCGATTCAAAATCATAGAAAGATTCGTTAGGAGTAAAAACATGATGAACAGCGACCCCTGCCGTAGCTATCATTTGTTTACCACTCCAGGTTGATTCGACCAATCGAAAAGCCAACCCAATATCAAAATCAGGATATGTAACTTTATTTTTTAAAGGAGAAACAAAATCTGAAGGATTGACATTTCCAAAACGGGGATCAAGTTGATCAACAAAAATTAAATTATCCCAATTAAGGCTTTTTTGAACAAAAGAAGTCATTACACCCATTTGCACAAGAAAATTCTCATAAAGGGGAACCCTTACAGAAAGAGGAATTCCAATTCTTGTTCTTTCATAATATCCTGATCCGGCAGTATGTTTATCAACCATCAGGCCTAAACCACCCGAACCTGAAGCAGTTCTGGCTGCCAGATCAATATTAAAATTATAGGTTCTAAAATCTCCGGGCAAATTTGCCCATTGTTTACGATAATTAAAACGCATTGTCATCCCACTTGAGATACCTGTATAGGCAGGATTATAATAGATTGGGTTATGAGTAAATTGCGAATAATTAGGATCTTGCGATCTTACTTCTGTAAAAATAAATATCAGAAAGATTATGAATGTATATTTAACTTGGGGAATTTTCAAGATGTATATAGTTTTAGTCGTATTAGTAACAAAATAATTAAGAACCTCCAATTAATATAACTTTGCAGTATCTTATAATAATGGTATCATACGATTAAATAGATAAATGGTTTCAATAGCCGTTAAAGCTAATGAATAAAAAAGTTGTAGTATACGATTTATTTGAAATGAGTGATAATACGAGAGAAGCCTGATACTATTTTT